>Ga0160443_100140_pt1 | contig 105085 bp, 103 predicted proteins | sample HID1972I_E1MG_FD_108244 | JGI IMG/M metagenome (GOLD analysis project Ga0160443, IMG submission 108244) | Enriched pill bug-associated microbial communities from UW Madison campus, WI, USA - HID1972I_E1 MG | ecosystem: Host-associated > Arthropoda: Insects > Digestive system > Unclassified ... | reverse complement strand
GGCCGATCACGGTCAGGTAGACGCCGACGTCGAAGATGGTCGACGAGACGAACTCCAGGTGCCCGAGGATCGGGATCTCCGCCTCCCACACCGCGCTCTGCAGCGGCTGCATTCCGAAGAACATCGGCAGCAGCGCCGCGCCCACAGCCAGCACGAGTCCGAAGCCCAGCAGCCGTCGGGCGTCGGTCGGCGCCGCGGCGCCCAGTTCCCAGCGCCCGCCGGCGATGTATCGCATGACCAGGGCCATGCCGGCGACCAACCCGCCGGCGAAGCCGCCGCCGGGACCGTTGTGACCGGCGAAGAGCAGATAGATCGAGACGACGATGATCGTGTGGAACAGCACCCGGACGATCACCTCGAGCAGGATCGAGCGGTTCTCGGCCTTCAGGTGCTGCCCGCTCACGATCCATGCACGCGGAGCACCCCGGTTCTCGGCGGTCTGGAAGCGCAGACCCTCCTCGGTCTCGACCAGAGGACGACGGGCCGTGGCGCGCCGCGTGGTCTCCGGCAGATCGCGGGTTGCCGAGAGGAGGTCGGCGCGGTGGGTGACGAACACCAGGGATGCCACGCCCGTCGCGGCCAGCACGAGCACGCTGAGCTCGCCCATCGTGTCCCAGCCGCGCAGGTCGACGAGTGCGACGTTGACGACGTTGCGGCCGTGACCGAGCTCGTACGCGAGCTCGGGGAAGTCGAGGGAGATCGGATCGAAGATGCGGGCCTGCGTGGCGATGATCGCCACCAGCGCCATCGTCACGCCGACGCCGATCGCCAGGACCGCGCGCGGGATCCGACCGACGGATGCATTGTGCTCGCCCATCCGCGAGGGCAGTCGACGAAGCACCAGCGCGAAGGCGACCATGGTCACGGTCTCGACGAGGATCTGCGTGAGCGCGAGGTCGGGGGCGCCGCTGGTGGCGAACAGCACGACCATGCCCAGGCCCGTGACCGAGACGAGCACCACGCCGGTGTAGCGCTTGCGGGCGCGCACCGCGAACACGCCCGCGATCGCCATGACCGGCGCGACCACGATCTGAGCCGAGGTGTGCCAGGCCGACAGCGCCAGGCGCTCGGGAGCGGCACCGATGAGAGCGGTCGCCTCGGCCGCCAGCAGGACGACGAAGATCGTGCCGACGTACAAGGGCAGCGAACCGCGCTGGGTGATGCTGGTGGTCAGCACCGACAGCCGGTCGACGCCGCGCATCGTGACGTAGTAGACGTCAGCGGCGGTGAAGCGCAGCAGGCGCGGACGATGATGCCAGCCCGAGCGGATGCTGAGCAGGAACACTCCGATGCCGAGGACGACGGCTCCCAGCGACAGGAACAGCGCTGGTTCGAACCCGTGCCAGAGCGCGAGGTGACCGGGCTCTCCGAGCGAGGGGTTCACCGATCTCGCATATCCCTGGAGCATGACGTCCAGGGCCGGTGCGCCGATTCCCACGGCGATGCTGAGGCCCGCCAGGATGATCGGCGAGGCGAGGAAGCCGACGGGCGGATCCGGCCATTCCGTTCGCGGCATATATGCGCCGGCGGCGTCCTTCTTGCGCCAGAACGCGCCCCAGAGGAATCGGGATCCGTACGCCACGGTCAGCACGGCACCGGCCACGACGCCGATCAGGGCGACCCAGCCCCAGACCTCGCCGTGCACCGCGTCCTCCAGGAGTGCAGTCAGCGTCGACTCTTTGGCGACGAAGCCGATGGTCGGAGCGATCCCCATCATCGAGGCGATGGAGATGAAGGCCGCCGTGGCCATCACGGGGGCCTGGCGCCCGACACCGGAGAGCTCGGTGATGTCTCTGGTGGAGAGCTGGCGGTCGATCACGCCGACGATGAGGAACAGCGCCGACTTGAACAGCGCGTGCCCGATCACCAGGGCGAGTCCGGCGAGTGCGGCGCCGGGTGTGCCGTAGCCGATCACGACCGCGAAGAAGCCCAGCTGGCTGACGGTGCCGAAGGCGAGGATGCGCTTGAGGTCGGTCTCGCGCAGGGCCTGGATGCCGCCGAGCAGCATCGTGAAGACGCCGAGGCTGATGACGATCGGTCTCCAGGGCGCCGACAGGGCGAAGATCGGCGCGAAGCGTGCGATGAGGTAGATGCCGGCCTTGACCATGGCGGCGGCGTGCAGGTACGCGCTCACCGGGGTCGGCGCGGCCATGGCGCCTGGCAGCCAGAAGTGGAACGGGAAGAGAGCGGACTTGGAGACGGCGCCGACGAGCAGCATCACGACGGCGGCATCCACGATCGGTCCGGTGGGTGCGATCGCCAGCATCTCGCGGATGCTGCCCGTACCGGCTGCGACGACCAGCAGCACGGCCCCGACGAACAGCACGAGTCCGCCGAGCGTGGTCACCAGCAGCGCCTGCAGCGCCGCACGGCGGCTGGCCGCGCGTCGCCGATAGTGGCCGATGAGCAGGTAGGACAGGATGCTGGTGATCTCCCAGAACATGACGAGCATGATGAGATCGTCGGTGAGCACCAGGCCGTACATCGCCCCGGCGAAGCCGAGCAGCACGCCGGCGAACTGCCCGACGCCGGCGGCGTCCTCGTAGAAGTACCAGCGGCAGTACAGCAGCACGAGAGCGCCGACGCCGGTGACGATCAGCGTGAGCACCCAGCCGAGCACGTCCATGCGCATGGAGAGGTGCAGCCCGAGCTGCGGGATCCACTCGTAGTCCTGGAAGGGGACCGTCTTCGGATCCAGCACCTCGGGGGTGAGGGTGAGGGCGTGCACGAAGGCGGCTGCGGGCACCAGCGCTCCGAGCACGAATGCCTGAGCTCCGAGCCATCGAACCAGAACGGGGAGGAGGAGTGACCCGAACAGGAACACGGCGAGGAGCATCAGCATAAGCGGCTCCCTCAAGCTCGTCGAGGCCTTCCGGCGCGGGCGGGCGATTTGGTCCAGTCTACGGTGCGATCGCCCGCCCGTTCCCCGAATATGTCATTTCGTCGAGGTGAGCACCTACGGCAGCAGTGCCTCCAACTGCGCGACGATCAGGTCGGGACGGGTGATGAACGGATGGTGACCCGTGGGCAGCTCGACCGATCGGGTGGCACGAGCCGCACGGACTCGCTGCAGCTCGACCGAAGTGCTGCGGTCATCCCCGCAGACGAGGTAGGTCGAGTCGACACCCGCCCAGCCGGCGGCGGTGGTCGGCGTCATGAAGGCTGCGGCAGCCTGGGCCGTGACGCGCTCCCAGCCCTGTCGCCGGGTCTCGGCATCCGCATCCTGCAGGAACCGGGCGCCGAACGAGTCGACGTCGTAGCCGGACACCCCGAGTGTGCCGTCGCCGTTGTCGGCGATCGACACCGGGTCGGGCTCGTCGCTCATGATCGCGCCCTGGCTCTGTCCGACGTCGGGCAGGTACGACGACACGTAGAGGAGGTGCTCGATGGCGGGGTGGCTGCCGGCCTCCGCGATGACGGTGCCGCCGTAGGAATGTCCGACGACGATCGCGGAGTCCCCGCGGTCGAGCTCAGCGCGAAGCGCCGCGGCATCCGCGACCAGGCCTCCGGCCACCTGGTCGGGCATGCCCTCACCGCAGGATGGCAGTGCGACAGATCGGCTTCGGATGCCCGTGCGCTCCTCGAGCAGGTCGGCGGTGCGCTGCCACCACCACTGCCCATCTCTCACCAGCGCGCCGTGGACGAAGATCAGTTCCATGGTGTGTTCCCTTCACAGAGCACTCACGGGTGGTGAGCCGGATTCGCGCGTCGTCGACGGCACGGCGTTGCTCCTCGTCCCATTGTCGACGCCCAGGATGCGGGCGGACCCGATCGCGCAGGCTGCGCCGGCCATTACGCTGAGCGCGCACGGCGAGCGACGCTCGCGGGTCACAGCGCGCCGAGTCAGCGCGCGGGCGCAGCCGTCGTCTCGCCCTCGCGGAACGTGCAGGTGAAGTGCACGGACTCGCCCGGCTCGCCGGCCAGCATCCGGGTCACCTGCTCCCCCGCCGCGCGCCCCTTCGCGACCGCGGGCTGCGCTATCGTCGTGAGCGCCAATGAGCCGAGTCCGTCGGCGGCGATGCCGTCGAAGCCGACCACGGTGAGATCCTCCGGTACTTTCAGGCCCAGCTCCTCCGCGGCGCGGATCACGCCGACGGCGAGCAGGTCGCTCTGCGCGACGATGGCCGTCGGACGGTCGGCGCGCAGTTCGCCATCGGCATCCGTCAGCAGCGATCGAGCGGCGATCATCCCGTCGTCGACCAGGCTGGCTCCGGCTGTCACGCCAGGCGCATGGGGGTAGATCTCGCGGAACCCGGCGAGCCTGTCGAGAGTGACGTCCACCGTCGCAGTCGCCACGCGCTCGTCCGTGATCGGGCCGCGCTCGCGATCAGCGTCCAGCGGCAGCGCCACCGTCGCCACGTCCTTATGCCCGAGCCGGAATACATGCCGCGCGATCTCGGCGCTGGCCTCGCGGTTGTCCAGGGTGATGCGCGGCACCCCCTCGCCCGCATCGCCCTCGATCACGACCACGGGCAGTCCGCGCTGCCGCACGATCTCCAGCGCCGCGCGGGTGCGCCCCGAGCATCCGATCAGCACGACGGCGTCCACGGGGGCCTCGGTGACCGGCGGCGCCTCGTCCTCCTGCGGGTCGTCGCGCAGCAGCAGGATGCCGGTGCTCACCTCGGCGAGCGCGTCAGTCAGTCCGTCCATCATGGCCGTCGTCACCGGATCGAGGAACGCGTGCCGCAGTTCCCCGCCCAGCACGACCCCCACGATGCCGCTGCGTCCCAGACGCAGCGATGCGGCACGCGGATCGGGGCCGGCGTAGCCCAGAGCTGCGGCCGCGGCGAGCACCTTCTCGCGCGTGGCATCCGCGACGTTGACCTTGCCGCTGAACACCACGGACGCCGTCGACGTCGAGACCCCGGCTTCGCGGGCGACGTCGGCGATTGTCGCGCGACGGCCCGGCACACTGCTCATCCTCCGAGGATAACCCGATCCGGTACACCGGGATCGAATCGATTCGATACAGTCTTCCGATGGACACCGCGCTCACCCACTCGCAGTTCGTGCGCTGGCGCGCGGCCATCTTCGCGATCTTCCTGGCCAGCGGTCTCTCGATCTCCACCTGGGCCTCACGCGTGCCGAGCATCGGCGCTGCCCTCGACATCGACAAGGCCCAGATCGGCCTGCTGCTGCTGGTGATGGGCATCTCCTCGATCGTCGGCATCTCGACCGGCCCGCTCGTCATGGCGCGCACCGGGGCGCGGCTCGGGATGCTGATCACGATGCTCATGTTCGGCGCGGGGGTCTGCCTGGTGGGCCTGGGCACCGACGTGTTCGGCTCGATCCCGGTCGTGATCGTCGGCATGGTCCTGTTCGGGTTCGGCAACGGCTCGGTCGACGTGATGATGAACGTCGAGGCCACGGCCATCGAGCAGCAGATGGGCAAGACGATCCTGCCGGTGTTCCACGCGTTCTTCAGCTTCGGCACCGTGATCGGCGCGGGCGCCGGGGCTCTCGCTGCGCACCTCGGGATGAACGTCGCCGCGCACGCCGGCATCATCAGCGCCGTGATCGTGCTCTCCGCCGTGACCTGCTTCTTCCACGTGCCGGTGCGCGAAGCCGCACTCGATCCCACGCCCGAGGTCGAGCCCCGGTGGCGCGAGCGCGTGCACACCGCACTCGCGGCCTGGCGCGAGCCGCGCACCTACGCGCTGGGCGTGGTCATGCTCGGGATGTCGTTCGCCGAGGGCGGCGCCAACGACTGGATCGCGCTGGGCGTCGTCGAGGGTCACCACCAGGAGGCGGGCATGGGCGCTCTCGCCCTGGCGGTCTTCTCGATCGGCATGACCGTCGTCCGCCTGTTCGGCGGGCCGCTGGTGGATCGATTCGGCCGCGTGGCGGTGCTGCGCGTGCTGGCCGTGGCGGCAGCATCCGGCATCCTGCTCTTCATCCTCGCCGACCCGTTCCCGCTGGTGCTGCTGGGCGCCGCGCTGTGGGGGATCGGCGCATCGCTGGGCTTCCCGCTGGGCATGTCGGCCGCAGCCGATGACCCCGCCAAGGCGGCTGCGCGCGTGAGCGCCGCGGCCACGATCGGCTACATCGCCTTCCTCGGCGGCCCGCCCGTGCTGGGCTTCATCGCCAACCACATCGGTCTGCTGAACACGCTGTTCATCCTGGTGGTGCTGGTGGTCATGTCGGGCCTGTTCTCGGGCGCGGTGAGGCCGCTGCGCACCGGGTCACCGGTCGCGACGAAGTAGGCTCGTCGGGTGCGCCTCGTCATCGCCCGCTGCTCCGTGGATTACACCGGGCGGCTCAATGCTCATCTGCCCCTCGCCACGCGCCTGCTGGTGCACAAGGGCGACGGCAGTCTGCTCGTGCACTCCGACGGGGGCAGCTACAAGCCGCTGAACTGGATGAGCCCGCCGTGCACCCTCACCCCCGAGGTTCCGGGGGAGGAGGAGACCATCGCCGGCGTCGTCGAAGTGTGGCGCGTCACGCACAAGAAGACCGGCGATGCCCTGCGCGTGCAGATCTACGAGATCATCCACGACTCGAACCATGACCTCGGCGTCGACCCGGGCCTGCAGAAGGACGGCGTCGAGGCCGACCTGCAGCGGCTGCTGGCCGAGCAGGTCGACCTGATCAGCGAGGGCGGCACGCTGGTGCGCCGCGAGTATCCGACGGCGATCGGTCCGGTCGACCTGATGATCCGGGATGCCGGTGGCGCAGCCATCGCCGTGGAGGTCAAGCGCCGCGGCGACATCGACGGCGTCGAGCAGCTGACCCGCTACCTGGAGCTGCTGGGCCGCGATCCGCATCTCTCCCCCATCACCGGGGTGTTCGCCGCGCAGGAGATCAAGCCGCAGGCGCGCGTGCTGGCCGAGGACCGCGGCATCCGCTGCGTCGTGCTCGACTACGAGGACATGAAGGGCATCGAATCCGGCGTCCCCCGCCTCTTCTGACGCTCTTCTGAGGACGAGGGGCGGCACCCCGGAGCCGTAGGCTGGAGGCATGCCCGAATCGCCCTACTCCTGCATCCTCTGGGACGTCGACGGCACGATCGCCGACGCGTCGGCCGGGATTCTTCCGCGCCTGCGGCAGGTGTTCGCCTCGTACGGGGTCGCCGAACCGGAACCCGCTGAGCTGTCGCTGTGGATCGGACCGCCCATGCACGAGTCGTTCCGGTTGCGTGCGGGCATGAGCGATGCGCAGTCGCACGAAGCGGTCGGGCGCTATCGCGAGCTGGCGGCGGCCGACGGCTACGCGGCATCCGTCGATCTCTACCCGGGGGTCGCGGAGGTGCTGCGCGCGGCGCGGGATGCCGGCATCCCGCAGTCGACGGCCAGCACCAAGCCCGAGAACCAGGTGCGGGCGATCCTCGAGCACTATGCACTGATGGACGTGTTCACCGCGATCTCCGGTGCACGCCCCGGCCCCGAGGGACGCACCGACGGCAAGTCGTTCGTGATCGCACAAGCGCTCGAGCGGATGCGAGCCGCCGGGGTCGACACCTCGCGTCCGGTGCTCGTGGGCGATCGTCACCACGATGTCGAGGGCGGTGCGGAGCACAGCATCCCCGTGATCTTCGTCAGCTGGGGATTCGGCGATCCCGGCGAAGCCGACGGCGCGCTGGCGCAGGTGACGACTCCGGCCGAGCTGCACGAGGTCCTGCTCGGCTGAGGCCCGTCGTCGTTCGGCTTCCCGGCTCACCCGTCGGCACAGACCACAGATGTCGGCTCAGATGCGGGATTTTCGCCGACATCCGTTTTTTTCGCCGACATCCGTCACGGAATACACCCCGAAGACGCAGAACTCCCCATCGGATGCCGCGAGCGCAGCATCCGATGGGGAGTTCAATCCCGCCTCAGAGAGGGCGGATGTTCTCAGCCTGCAGGCCCTTGGGGCCCTGCGCCACGTCGAACTCGACGCGCTGATTCTCATCGAGCGAGCGGTAGCCGCTCGATGCGATGGCGGAGTAGTGCGCGAAAACGTCGGCGCCACCGTCGTCAGGGGAGATGAAGCCGAAGCCCTTCTCCGAGTTGAACCACTTGACCGTGCCCTGGGTGCTCATTTACTGCCGTTCTGCTTGTTGCGATGCCGACGCAGGATGCACCGACTGCGCTAACGCTATCCCAGCGGACCCATCCGGCAACAGCGGTCAGCGGAAGGTGATCGAAATGTTGCATCCGGAGCTTGCGATGAACACGCGACGCGCTCTCGGAGAAAAGGTTGGCCCCCACCGCGGGGGGAGCGATGGGGGCCGAAGACGACCGGAGGGTGCGTCAGCCTCAAGGATACAACACCGTCCGCGGGTTTGTCCCCCATATGGGGGACAAATTCTCGATTAAGTGTGATGATGGTACCGGGTCTCCCGCGCAGCACATCGAGGACTGTTCTGCCGGGAGGACCAAGCGCATGTGTGGATCGTCGAGCAGCTGGGGCGCTCATCGCCGACTGGGGTAGGTGAAAGGCGATCGATTTCCCGCACACATGCACCTTCCCACTCGAGAAGGGGCGCCTCGTGGTCCTCGGCGACGCGAGTGCGAAGGCACCTGAGGGAGATCAGCGGCACGGAGCAGGGGCGGCGGCACAGCGAGGCATCGCTCCTCTCCGGGCCGCCCCGTGAAAGCCGACGCGCACCGGCGCGATACGCGCTGACACCCGGTGGTGTCAACCCCTTGGGTGCTTCGTCGCGCCGGTGCCATGCTGGCCTCTCGACAGTCGGGGCGGGGAACCGCCACCTCACGAAGGGAGCGACCCATGGGACTCATGGACGATGCGAAGCACAACCTGGAGAAGGCCGCCGGTAAGGCCAAGGAGCACATCGGCGATGCCACCGACAACGAGAGCCTTCAGGCCGAGGGAAAGATGGATCAGGTCAAGGCCGACGCCAAGAAGGTCGGAGACGACGTCAAGGACGCCTTCGACAAGTAGCCGACCGCATCACCGATGCGTGACGGTCCGCACACGAGTGCGCGACACCGACGGGTGCGCCGCAGGTTCCGAGAGGACCGCGGCGCACCCGTCTTCACTCCGAAGGGGGCGCCATGTCGCGCAGCACGCGGTTCGGCATCGAGGAGGAGTTCGTTCTGCTCGACGCCGGCACTCTCTCGCCCGTTTCAGCGGGCGGTCTGCGCGAGAGCATCCCGCCGTCGGATGCCGACGGTGCTCGATTCAGTGCGGAGTTCGCGACCAGTCAGATCGAGACCGCCACGGAACCGGTTCGCTCGCTCTCCGAAGCGGCCCAGCAGGTGGAGCGGATGCGGCGGATGCTGGCGGAGCACGCCCCGAGCGAGACGGTGGTGGCCGCCACCGGGGCCCCGTTCACCATGGCCGGACCGGCGCAGATCTCGTCATCGCCGCACTATGACGATGTCTCGGCGCTGATCGGCCGGCTGGCTTCGGAGCACATCGTGAACGGGCTGCACGTGCACGTGGAGGTCTCGGACGACGAAGAGCGCATCCGCGCGCTGCGGCGCCTGCGCGAGGCTCTGCCCGTGCTGCTCGCCCTGAGCGCCAACTCCCCGTTCGCCGGCGGGGTGTCCTCGGGACTCGCCAGCTGGCGCAGCACCCAGATCAGGCGCCTGCCCGTGTCATGGGGTCCGCCCGCGTTCCGCGACGCCGACGAGTATCACCGCACAGTGGATCAGCTGGTGAGCGTGGGACTGCTGCCGGCCCGGTCGTCGGTCTCTTGGGCCGTGCGATTGTCGGATCGGTACGAGACCGTCGAGACCCGCGTGTGCGACGCGCAGCTGAGGACCGACGACACGCTGCTGCTCGCAGCACTCACCCGCGCCATCGTCGTCACCGAGAACCGGGTCGAGCATCCGATGACGCCCGAGATGCTGGACGGCTCGCTGTGGCTGGCCGCACGACACGGCATGAAGGCTCGCCTGCCGAGCGTGCACGTCGATGCCGAGACCGCGTGGAACGCGGTCGAGCGGATGCTGGATGACATCGGCCCGGTGCTCGACGAGCTCGGCGACGCGGAGTTCGTGCGGGATCGGCTCGATCGTCTGCGCATGGAGGGCACCGGATCGCAGCGGCAGCTGCGCGCCTATGAGACCGGGGGAGCCGGTGGGCTCGCCCGACTCTTCCTCCAGTCCTGAGACCCGGCCGAAGACGTGCGGAGCCCCACCTGGCCGCCTGCCGTCAGACGAGATCGTCCTCGTGGGGCCGGGGGCCGCGCGCATCCTGACTCGCCAGCACGAGCGCGATGATGCTGAACGCGATCGTGAGGATCCCGGCAGGGTTGGCCACGCCGATCGCGACCTCGAGCCACGGCTGCGTCGAGCCGGTGAGTATCGTCTGCAGCCCGTCCGGCGTGAGGTCGGGGATCGTGAGGCCGAGCAGCGCACCGCATCCCCACGACGCGATGAGGGTCCCCCTCGTGGCCGGCCGGAGCGAGAAGCCGCGCTCACCCACGCGCCTCACGGCGCGGCTGATGAGCGCATGCAGGGTGGCGATGAGGATGCCGATCAGCAGATAGGCGAACGTGAGTCCACCGCCGATGCCGAACAAGAATCGACCGGCGACGATCCACAGCGCGAGCGCCAGCCCGACCAGGAGAACAGCAGTCCCGCGAGCCATGACCGCCCGTTCCGCCAGGCCCCTCGAGTCCATGATCCGAGCCTACGATGGCCCCGATCGGCGGGCGAATCGCCCGGCGTCACCGTCAACCCCGCGAACCACGAAAAAGTCCTGAGCCGCGACAAGTTCATGAACCATGTCGCGACTCAGGACATCTGTGCGCGAGGGGGGACTTGAACCCCCACGCCCTTGCAGGCACTGGCACCTGAAGCCAGCGCGTCTACCTATTCCGCCACTCGCGCATCGCCGTGTTCCGGAGAACACAACCTGAAAAGACTATCACGCGCGTACGCGCGGTCTGAACACCGCCAAGGGCGGCAGTCGGCGGCCCGGTGCGGCGGCGCAGATGCATCCAGGACAGGAGATCCATCGAGAACAGGAGGATTCTGCGGGGATCGTCCTGTCCCGGGCGAACTTCCTGTCACCGAGTGACCTCCACGCCCTGGATCACACCTCCACAAGCGCATATCCAGCGGGCCTGACTACGATGGCCGTATCCGTCGGCATGCCAGAGGAACCTAGTGGGACTACTTGACAGCTTTGAGAGAGGTCTCGAGCGCGCCGTGAACGGCGCGTTCGCGAAGACCTTCCGCAGCGGCATCCAGCCCGTCGAGATCGCTTCGGCCCTGCGTCGTGAGGCCGACACGAAGGCGGCCGTGGTCAGCCGCGACCGCATCATCACGCCCAGCGACTATCTGGTGCGACTGAGTCCCGAGGACCACGAGCGGATGCTGACGCTCGGCCGCGCCCTGAACGACGAGCTGTTCGCGCTGCTCACCCAGCACGCCCGCACGCAGGGCTACAGCTTCGCCGGGGTCCTGCGCATCTCGATCGAGGCCGACGAGCGCGTCTCCACCGGCACCGTGCACGTCGACTCATCCTCCGTCGAGAGCAGCGTCTCCTGGCAGGGCGTGATCGAGATCGACGGCCGCCGTCACGAACTGACCAGCGCCCGCACGGTGATCGGTCGCGGCAGCGACGCGGACATCACCATCGCGGATGCCGGCTCCAGCCGCCGCCACGCCGAGGTGCTCTGGGACGGCGAGCGCGCCATGCTGCGCGACCTCGGCTCCACCAACGGCACGAAGGTCGACGGGCAGAAGGTGCGCGAAGCCGCACTCTCGCCCGGCACCGTCTTCACCATCGGGCGCACCGAGTTGACCTTCCGCGTCGTGCCGGCTTCCAAGGGGGTGTCCCGATGAGTGCCCTTCGACTCGCTTCGCTCGCTCAGGAAACGGGCTGCGTCCCGACCTCCTCGAGGATCGGAGGTTCCCGATGAGTGAACTGATGCTGCTGGTGCTGCGCGTCGGCTTCCTGGTGCTGCTCTGGTTCTTCGTGTTCGCCGTGGTCTACTCGCTGCGCGCCGATCTGTTCGGGGTGCGCGTGCGCAAGATGCCCGCCGCCGAGGCCCCGGCTCCCGCACCTATCCACCAGGCGCCGCGCCCGACCGGAACCCCGGCGAAGGCCGCCACCCGCCTCGTGATCACCTCCGGGCCCAAGGTCGGTCTCGAGGTGCCGCTCAGCGCCACCGACCCGATGTCGATCGGCCGCTCCAGCGAGTCGGGCCTGGTCATCCGCGACGACTACACCTCCAGCCACCATGCGCGTCTGTCGCAGCGCGGCGACATCTGGATGCTGCAGGACCTCGGCTCCACCAATGGCACGTTCCTGAACGGACAGCGTCTGAGCGACAAGCCCGTGCAGGTGCAGATCGGCGCGCCCATCAAGGTGGGCGCCACGACGTTCGAGCTGCGAGCGTAAGGGCACCGCGCCAGATGGTCTTCGAGGGCTCGAGCGCCGCGATCTCCCACACCGGGAAGGTCCGCTCCAACAACCAGGACTCCGGATACTCCGGGGCGAACCTGTTCGTCGTCGCCGACGGCATGGGCGGTCATGCCGGAGGCGATGTGGCATCCACCCTCGCCATCCGCCGCATCGAGAGCCTCGACCACGCCTACGCGAACACCGACGACGCCCAGGCCGAACTGCAGGCGGCGGCGACCACCGCCGCCGCCGACCTGATCCGCGCCTCGAAGGAGCGCCCCGAGCTCGCGGGACTGGGCACCACGCTCAGCGCGATCGTGATGTTCGAGGAGTACGCGGTCATCGGCCACATCGGCGACTCGCGCATCTACCTGTATCGCGATGACGCGCTGACGCAGATCACCACCGATCACACGTTCGTGCAGCGCCTGGTCGACTCCGGCCGCATCACGCTGGAAGAGGCCCGCTACCATCCGCGTCGCTCGGTGCTGATGCGCGTGCTCAGCGACATGGACATCGACCCGGACCTGGACATGTTCGTCATGCCCACCCGCCCAGGCGATCGCTGGCTGCTGTGCTCGGACGGGCTCTCGGGCGTGGTCGACGACATCCACATCGCCAAGGCGATGAGCCTGGGCCTGGCCCCCGGCCGCACCGCCGACTATCTGCTCAAGCGGGCGCTCGACGGCGGCGCACCCGACAACGTGACCATGGTGCTCGTCGACGTCGGCGGCGCGCATCCGCTCTCCTCCGGCACACCGACGGTCGTGGGCGCGGCATCCAACCCCTCGGATCTGCCCGTCCCCGCCCCCCGCAGCTCGCTCACCGGCTGGCTGCACCCGGTGCTGCAGGCCGCCAACGAGCCGAGCCACTTCGAGCCGGACTCCGACTACTTCGAGGAGATCATCGAGGAGGACCGGCGTCGGCGCACCCGACGCCGCATCGCCTGGCTGGCCGCGCTCCTCGTCGCCGTGCTCGCGCTGGTCGCCGCCGGCTTCCTCGCCTACAACTGGACCCAGACCCGCTACTTCGTGGGGGCGGACGACGACAGCGTGGTGATCTATCGCGGCGTGCAGCAGAACCTCGGTCCGATCTCGCTGTCCACCGAGATGAAGGACACCTTCATCCTGCTCGCCGATCTCCCGTCGTACCAGCGAGCGGCCGTGGAGCGCACGATCAACGCCCGTTCGCTGGCGGATGCCATGGCCATCACCGACCGCCTGCGCGCCAGCGTGCTCCCCGTCGTTCCCGAACCCGAGCCCAGCCCCCCGACCACCCCGGCGCCCGACCCGGCGCCCACGACGGAAGCCCCGGCACCGTGACCGACGTCAGCGCCGACACCAGCGTCATGAAGGCGCTGAAGAAGATCCGGATGCCGCAGAAGCAGCGCAACCGGGAGTTCTGGCTGCTCCTGTTCGCTCTCGCCGTCGCCGGCGCCTCGCTGACCCTCGTGCAGCTCGGCGCCCTCGGTGCCATCGACCCGATGATCCTGGCCTTCGGCGGGGGACTGGCCGTGCTGGCGTTCGCCCTGCACGTGGTGCTGCGCGTCGTGGCATCCGATGCCGACCCGTTCGTCCTGCCGATCGCCACGCTGCTCACCGGCCTGGGCATCGCGATGATCTACCGCATCGACATCGCGGGCAGGCTGGCCGGCTGGGCGATGTTCTCGAACAAGCAGCTGGCCTGGGCCGCCATCTCGCTCGCGGGTGCCATCGCGCTGGTGATCGCACTGCGCAACTACCGCGTGCTCTACCGCTTCACGTACCTGTCGGGCCTGGCCGGCATCGTGCTGCTGATCCTGCCGTTCATCCCGTTCCTCAAGGCGCGCGGCGCGACCGCCGATGTCTGGGTCTCGATCGCGGGCGTCTTCTCCTTCCAGCCCGGTGAGCTGGCCAAGATCTGCCTGGCGATCTTCTTCGCCGGCTACCTGGTGCGCACGCGCGAGAGTCTCAGCTCGGTCGGAACGAGGTTCCTCGGCATGACCTGGCCGCGCATGCGCGAGCTCGGTCCCGTGCTGGTGGTGTGGCTCCTGTCGCTGCTGATCATCGTCACCCAGCGCGACCTCGGCACCGGGGTGCTGATCTTCGGCATGTTCATCGCGATGCTGTACGTGGCCACCGGAAAGACCAGCTGGGTGCTGATCGGACTGGCCGGCGTGGCCGCCGGGGCGTTCTTCGCCACCCGGATCCTCGCGTACGTGCAACGCCGGTTCACGAACTGGCTGGACGCGTTCAATCCCGACATCATCAGCGCCAAGGGCGGCAGCTACCAGCTCGTCGAGGGCATCTTCGGTCTCGCGCACGGCGGGCTCATCGGCACCGGATGGGGCCAGGGGCGGCCGCAGATCACCCCGCTGGCCAACAGCGACTACATCATCCCCAGCCTCGGCGAGGAGCTCGGCATCGTCGGCCTGTTCGCGATCCTCTGTCTGTACATGGTGTTCATCAGCCGCGGACTGCGCATCGGACTGGCCGGACAGGACGACTTCGGCAAACTGCTCGCCACCGGCCTGTCCTTCACGATCGCGCTGCAGGTGTTCATCATGGTCGGCGGCGTCACGCGTGTCATCCCGCTGACCGGCCTGACCACCCCGTTCCTCGCGGCGGGCGGATCGTCGCTGGTCGCCAACTGGCTCATCGTCGCGCTGCTGCTGCGCATCAGCGACGGTGTGCGCCGCCAGCCCCGGGTGGTGATCGGATGACGAAAGTCTCTCGACTCGCTTCGCTCGCTCAGGAACCGGTTCGCACTCCACCGCAGGCGGTGTCGCATGACTAAAGAGCTACGCCGGCTGAGTTTCGTGATCCTCGCGATGTTCCTGTCGCTGTTCGTCGCCGCCAGCTGGATCCAGGTGGTGGATGCCGACAACCTCGCCCAGAACTCGGCGAACACCCGCACGCGTTTGGACAGCTACCAGATCCAGCGCGGTGCGATCATCGTCGATGACTCGGCGATCGTCACCTCGGTTCCGACGGACGACCGCTATCAGTACCAGCGCGTGTACACGGATGCCGCGATGTGGGCTCCCGTCACCGGGTACTTCAATCCGGCGCTGCAGTCGTCCACCGGTATCGAGAACGCCCTGAACGCCGACCTGTCCGGAACGGGCTCGAACGCGTTCTTCGCGGAGATCGAACGGATCCTCTCCGGTCAGCCGCAGCAGGGACTCAGCGTGAAGCTGACCCTGAACGCGAAGGCGCAGCGCGCCGCCTGGGATGCACTGCAGGGTCTGCAGGGCGCCGTGGTCGCGATCGAGCCCGCGACCGGTCGCGTCCTCGCGATGGTCTCCACACCGAGCTTCGACACGAACGCGCTCGCCTCGCACGACAGCACCGCTGTGAACGCGGAACACGATCGCCTGGCCGCCGACCCGACCAAGCCGCTGTACAACCGCGCGATCGCCGGAAACCTCAACCCGCCCGGTTCGACCTTCAAGGTGGTCGTGGCGGCCGCCGCCCTGGCATCCGGCGACTGGACACTCGAGTCCACGCTGCCGAACCCGGCGCGCTACACGCCTCCGACCGGTGAGCCCGTCTCCAACGCCTGGGGCGGCACGTGCGGCGAGGGAGAGACCACCACCATCGCCGAGGCCCTCAGGCGCAGCTGCAACATCCCGATGGCCGAGCTGGCCGTCGAGCTCGGCGACAAGGCGATCCGCGAGACGGCCGAGAAGTTCGGGTTCAACACGTCGTTCGAGCTGCCGCTCGAGTCGACCGCATCCAGCTACCCGACGGGCCTGGACGATCCGCAGACCGCGCTGACCGGCTTCGGCCAGGGACAGGTGACGGCGACGCCGCTGCAGATGGCGATGGTCGCGGCCGGCGTCGCCAACGACGGGGCAGTGATGAAGCCGCGGATGGTGGATGCCGTGATCGGCGACGACTTCGCGGTGCACAAGCAGTTCACCGATGAGGCCTTCGATCAGGTGCTGAGCGCCGCCGATGCCAAGGCATTGAGCGCGGTCCTGGTGCAGGGGGTCGATTCCGGGGCGGCGACGGGTGCAAGAATAGACGGCGTCGATGTCGCCGGAAAGACAGGCACAGCGGAGAACGGCTCCAGGCCCTACACGCTGTGGTTCACGGGTTTCGCACCGGCGGAGAATCCGAAGGTTGCGGTGGCAGTCGTCGTCGAAGACGGCGGTGGAAAAGGACAGTCGGGTACCGGCAATACGATTGCCGCTCCGATTGCGAAGAAAGTCATAGAGGCGGTGCTGGGCAGATGAGGCCGACGCAGGGTGTGTCGTTCGGTGGTCGCTACGAGCTGCTGTCGCGGATCGCGATCGGCGGCATGGGCGAAGTGTGGGAGGCCACGGATCACGTCATCGGACGCACCGTCGCCATCAAGATCCTCAAAGACGAGTACATGGGTGATCCTGGCTTCCTCGAGCGCTTCCGCGCCGAGGCCCGCCACGCCGCGCTCGTCAACCACGAGGGTATCGCGAGTGTCTTCGACTACGGCGAGGAGAACGGCTCCGCGTTCCTGGTGATGGAGCTGGTGCCCGGCGAGGCACTGTCGACCGTGCTCGAGCGCGACGGCTCGCTGAGCGCGGACAAGACGCTCGACATCGTCGCGCAGACGGCATCCGCTCTGCAGGCCGCGCACGCCGCGGGTCTGGTGCACCGCGACATCAAGCCGGGAAACCTGCTGATCACGCCCGACGGACGGGTGAAGATCACCGACTTCGGCATCGCGCGCATCGCGGACCAGGTGCCGCTGACGGCGACCGGTCAGGTGATGGGCACAGTGCAGTACCTGTCGCCCGAGCAGGCGTCCGGCCACGCGGCGTCCCCCGCGACCGACATCTACTCGCTGGGAATCGTCGCCTACGAATGCCTGGCCGGCAAGCGTCCGTTCACGGGCGAGTCGCAGGTGGCCATCGCGATGGCGCAGATCAACGAGAAGGCCCCGGCGCTGCCTGCCAGCGTGCCCACGCCGGTGCAGAACCTCGTGATGGCGATGATCGCCAAGAAGCCGGCGGAGCGCCCGTCGTCGGCGGCCACCGTGTCGCGCGCCGCGCAGGCGCTGCGTCGCGGCGACCTGAACTCGGCCGCGATCGCGGTGCCGGCGATCGCGGGCATCGGAGTGGCGGATGCCGATGACGCGACGCGCATCCTCACCGGGATGGGCGATGGCGACTCGACCCGCATCCTGCCGACGACCGCGCAGCTGCCCACCGAGCAGGCGGTCGCCGAGGACGAGCCGACCAAGAAGAAGCGCAGCCCCTGGACCTGGCCGCTGATCGCACTGATCGCGCTGCTGGTCATCGCGCTCGGCGGCACCCTGATCGGGCTGTTCCTCAATCAGGGCGACAGCACGCCGGCGAAGACGAGCTCCACGGCATCCGCGCCCTCGACCCCGCCGCAGACTCCCGAGAAGACCACGCCGCCGCCGGTGGACGTGGACGCACTGAATCTCGAGGGCATGACCTGCGACGCGGCCACCGCACTGCTCGATGAGAACGGGCTCGTGGCGAACTGCGTCACCGGCGATCCGGCGGCCAACGAGCAGCAGAAGGACCAGGTGTACGAGGTCCGCACCGGCGGCAACCAGCCCGTCGGGTCGACCATCGACCTGCTCGTCTACGGCGACCAGGTCTCGATCCCCGCCCCGCAGACGGCCCCGAGCATCTCGGGTCCCGTCACCGAGGGCGAAGAGGCGACTGTCAGCTGGAACGCCTACACCTGCCCGTCGGGCACCGCCCCGCTCGCCGGTTACGAGGTGACGCTGGTGAACGCGACCTTCGACGGCACCAAGGCCGTCAGCAACTTCACCCCCGGTACGGGGTCCCAGGTGATCACCGTCGACGCAGGCAGCGCGGGCAAGACCGTGACCGCGACGTACCGCGCGTTCTGCGGCGAGCGCCCGTCCGGCATGTCCAGTTCCGGCACGTCCACGTCCATCCAGCCCGCGGCAGAAGAGCCCGTCGACCCCGGTGACGGAGTCACGCCGCCTCCCGCCGACTAGTCAGGTTCGGCCGGGTAATCTGGCAACAGGAATCGAGAAGCAACTGGGGGGACGGGACGTGTCGACAGAGCCGCGCATCCTCGCCGACCGCTACCGCGTGGACGAGGTCATCGGGCACGGCGGAATGGCGCAGGTGCACCGAGGCTATGACCTGACTCTCGGACGCGAGGTCGCCATCAAGATCCTCGACCCCGACCTCGCCCGCGACACCGCCTTCCGCACGCGATTCCGGATGGAGGCCCAGGCGGCCTCCCGCATGTCGCATCCGTCGATCGTGCGGGTCTTCGACGCCGGGGATCCTTCGACGGGCCCAGGCACGCAGGGGCCCGAAGCGGGATCCGAACCGTACATCGTCATGGAGCTGGTGCACGGCACCCTGCTGAAGGACGTCATCGCCGCAGGCCCCCTGTCGGTCGAGGATGCGATCCGGTACGCAGACGGCATCCTCGAAGCGCTGGACTACTCGCACCGCGCCGGCGTCGTGCACCGCGACATCAAGCCCGGCAACGTGATGATCACCGAGGACGGCACCGTGAAGGTGATGGACTTCGGCATCGCGCGTGCCGTGTCCGACTCCTCGTCGACGGTCGCCGAGACCACGCAGATCATCGGCACCGCCGCTTACTTCTCTCCCGAGCAGGCCAAGGGCGAGTCGGTCGACGCGCGCACCGACCTGTACTCGACCGGCGTGGTGCTCTACGAGATGCTGACGGCGCGTCAGCCGTTCCGCGGCGATTCACCGGTGGCCGTCGCGTACCAGCACGTCAGCGAGACCCCGGTTCCACCCTCGGAGGTGAACGAGGATCTGCCGCGATCTCTGGATGCCATCGTGCTGCGGGCGCTCGCGAAGGATCCGTACCAGCGGTTCCCCGACTCCAGCTCCTTCCGCGCCGCACTGCACGCGGTGACCACGGGCGCCACCCCGACCAGGAAGCAGATCGGCGCGCTCACCAGCGAGCTGTACGGTGCCAACCCGCGCCAGGCGCAGGAGACGGCCCGTTCCCTGCGCCAGCTGAGCACCGACACCACGATGACCCGCACGCAGTCCGGCCCGCCGGTCGCGTGGATCTGGGCCGGCGTCGCGCTGCTGGCCGTGCTGCTGATCTCGGTGCTCTTCTGGGTCGTCTCTCTGACGGCGCGACCGGTCGACGTGTCCAGCGCCTCGGTGACGGTTCCGAACCTCGTCGACCTGCCGCTGGATCAGGCGAAGGCCGAGCTGAAGGATGCCGGGCTCGTCGCCGATGTGCGCGATGAGGCCAGCACTTTCGCCGAGGACCACGTCATCCGCTCGCAGCCGGGAACCGGTGCGAAGGTGTCGCGGGGCGAGTCGATCATCGTGTACGTGTCCACGGGGGCGGACACGATCGAGATGCCCGTGCTCGAGGGGCTGTCGCAGGATGCTGCGAAGAAGCTCCTCACGGAATCGAAACTCGAGCTCGGCACGATCAGGCAGCAGAACGATCCGCGCGCCGCGAAGGGCACCGTGCTGGAGGCCAGCCACGCCGCCGGTGATCAGCTCCCTCCGGGTACGCCCGTGAACCTGGTGGTGGCCAACGGCAAGGTCACCATCGAGGACATGACGGGCTGGACCGTCGATTCCGCGCAGAAGGCTCTCGAGAAGCTTGCGCTGACCGCCACCCCGACCGACCTGGGCCCGTGTGCGGATGGCCAGGCGCCCAACACGGTGATCTCGATGTCTGTGGCACCGGGTGAGGTCGACATCCTCTCGACGGTCGAACTGCGCTACTGCACCGCCGAGTGATCCGCGCCGTTCGCGGCTGACCGCACGCCCGCCAGCCAGTTGGCGAGCAGCCGATGCCCATCCTGGGTGAGCACGCTCTCGGGATGGAACTGCACGCCGACGATCGGCAGGCTCTCGTGCGCGATCGCCATGATCGTGCCGTGCTCGGCGCGTGCGGTGACCCGCAGCGCCGCGGGCAGGTCGGCTTCGGCGAGCGCGAGCGAGTGGTAGCGCCCGGCGGCGAAGGGGGAGCGGATGCCGTGGAACAGCGCCGAACCGTCGTGGGTGACCTGCGACACCATGCCGTGCATGAGCTCGGGGGCGCGGCTCACTGTTCCGCCGAAGGCCTCGCCGATCACCTGGTGTCCGAGGCACACGCCCAGCAGCGGCATCCGCCGCTCCGCCGCCGCATGGACGACGGCCGAGGACGCACCGGCATCCGCTGGGGTTCCGGGACCCGGGGAGATCATCACGGCGTCGTACGCGTCCAGCCGCAGCGCGTCCTCACCGGCATCCGCCTCGACCATGGTGATCTCGGCTCCCTGCTCACGCAGGTAGCCGATCAGGGTGTGCACGAAGCTGTCGTGATTGTCGACGACCAGCACCCGCGCGGTCATTCCAGATCGACCTCGCCGGGGGAGATGTACGGACTCACCCAGGGGAACACGTAGAAGAACAGGCCGTAGAGCACAGCGGCCACCACGACGAGCAGAATGAACAGGCGCACCCACCAGGGACCGGGCAGCAGGCGCCACAGCGCGGCATACATCAGGGGGCTCCTTCGGCAGAGGGCGGGGCGACATCGACCTTCGCGAGGGACTCCGGCGGCCCCTCGGAGCGCGGTTGGAAGCCTTCGAACACGCCGTAGGCGACGATGCGTTCGGCGAGCGAGTACAGCGGTGAGCACGCCGTCATCGTGATGTAGCGCTCACCGGTCTGCTGAGTGGGCATCTGCGGCACGTCGGCGAGCACGTCGGTCTGAGTCGGCTTGACGTACTCGAGCGTCCGGAAGCGGTAGGTGTACCAGCCGTCGGGGGTCTCGACGACGATCGCGTCGTTCACCTTCAGCTTGTCGAGCTTGTTGAACGGCTTGCCCCATGTCGTGCGGTGTCCGGCGAGCGACAGGTTGCCCACCTCGCCGGGCATCTTCGAGTCCGTGTACAGGCCGATGCCGATGTGGTCGAGCGTACGAGAGCGAGAGGTGCCCCCTGCGATGTCCTTGACGTAGTCGTCTCCGAAGCGTGGAATGCGCATCACCGCGAAGCGCTCGGCATCGGCCGGATGCGGCAGGATAGGTGGCTCGTAGTACGTGACACCGCCCTCACCCTCGACCAGCGGAGGCGGCTCGGGCGCAGGTGCCTCGGCCCATTCCTGGATCGTCTCCGCGCCCTCGGCGTTCTTCTGCGCATCGATGATGATGTCGCCGATCCACATCTGCCAGCCCACGAACAGCAGCACCACCACGCCCGCCGTGAGGAGCAGTTCACCCAGCACGCTGGTGAAGGTTGCCCGCGATCGACGTCGCGCACGACGTGAGGCCCGAGCGGGCGCGACTGCATGCATGAAAGGAAGTCTATTCGTCCCGGCTACACTGGGTTCCATGGCACGATCTCGCGTACCCGAAGAGCCCGTCGAGCGCCCCGAGGGCGACACCGCACCCAACGCGGTCTGGTTCAAGCCCGTCATGGTCGGCTTCATGCTGCTCGGGCTCGCCTGGATCCTGGTGTACTACATCTCCGGCTCGCTGTATCCGATCCCCGGGCTCGACGGATGGAACCTCGGCATCGGCCTGGGCATCGCCCTGATCGGCTTCCTCATGACGACGCGCTGGCGCTGACGCCGGCACCATCTTCTCGAAGGACCTCTCGCTGGTGCGAGGGGTCCTTTCTCTTTCTCTCTACGGATGACGGGCAGAGAGCGGGCGGAGGGATGCTCCCGAAGCGAGCATCGGGGAGGGACCCGCGAAGCGGGAGGGGCACCCGCTCTGCGAGCAGCGGGAGCATCCCGTAGCCCGCGGACGCGTGACCTCATCCCCGAAGTTATCCACAGGTCTGTGCACAGGCTGGGGAGAATTACACGGGTGTTATTCACAGGGGTGGAGAACCCTGTTAACAACGTCTGATCAGGAGTAGATCATGGGCGGCACGAAGGCGACGATGACGAGCAGAGCGACCGCCACGAGGGCGAGCAGCGCGATCTGCCAGGTGCGCTGCTCGCGACGCCGGGTGCGCGTGTAGATGAAGGCGATCAGCGCACCGATCACGGCACCGCCGAGGTGGGCCTGCCAGGCGATGCCGCTGACGGTGAAGGTAAAGGCGAAGTTGATGGCGAGGATGACGAGGATGCCGGTGACGTTCGCGCCGATGTGACGGCCGATGATCAGCAGCGCAGCCATCAGGCCGAAGATGGCTCCCGATGCGCCGACCGTGGCAGTTTCGGGAGCGATCAGCGCGACGGCGACCGAGCCGCCCAGCCCGCTGATGAGGTACAGCGCCAGATAGCGCGCGCGGCCGAGCATGGGCTCGAGAGTCTGTCCCAGCATCCACAGGGCGAGCATGTTCAGCGCCAGGTGGATGAAGCTGCCATGTGCGAAGACGGCGGTGAGCAGCCGCCACGGCTCGAACGGATACGGGGAGAGTTCCGGGTAGAGGTAGGCCGCCGCGAACAGCAACTGCTGCGTGATCTCGTTCCCGATGCCGGGCAGCAGCTGCAGCAGGCCGATGGCGGACGTGACGGCCAGCAGGACGTAGGTGACGAGGGGCTTGCCGCTGCGACCGGCCATGGTGATGGCTCCGCCGGGACGGCCGCCCCAGCGACGCTGGGCACGACGCTGCGCGGGCGACTGGTTCTTGCGCTGCTCCTTCATGCACTCGGGGCAGATCACGCCGACCGGGCCCTGGGTCTGGCACTCGGGGCAGATCGTGCGCATGCAGCGCTGGCACAGCACGAAGCTCTGCCGATCCGGATGCCGATAACAGAAGTTGTCTCGATTGCTCGTGAATTCTGGCGTCGTCATCCGGATCGGCTCGGCTCTCTCGTCGGCTCCGAGGAGCCCGTACGTGTGGGGTGCGTCAGGCGGCGGCGATGTCGACCGAGTGCAGGACGACATCCTCGATCGGCTTGTCGCCCGCGCCGGTGCGCACGGCGGCGATCTCGTCCACGACCTTCTTGGAGGCGTCGTCGGCGACCTTGCCGAAGATCGTGTGCTTGCCCTGCAGCCACGGCGTCGGGTCGGTGGTGATGAAGAACTGCGAGCCGTTGGTGCCCTCGGCCTTGCCGGTGATGGCGTTGCGGCGCAGGCCCGCGTTCGCCATGGCGAGGATGTAGGGCTCGTTGAAGTCGAGCTCCATGTTGATCTCGTCGTCGAAGTTGTAGCCAGGACCGCCGACGCCCTGACCGAGCGGGTCTCCGCCCTGGATCATGAAGTTCGGGATGATGCGGTGGAAGATGACGTCCTTGTACAGCGCGCCCTCGCCGGGCTTGCCGGTGGCCGGGTGCGTCCAGTCCTTGGAGCCGTCGGACAGGCCGACGAAGTTGGCCACGGTGTTCGGGGCGTGATCGCCGAACAGGTCGATGACGATGTCACCGTGGTTGGTGTGCAGTGTTGCGACATGAGAAGCGTGAGGCATGCCCCCTATTCTCGCAGAGGCGGGCGGCGCGAGAGCGAATAGTCGCACATCTTCAGCACCTGCACCAGATCCCTGCCCGCATACAGCCTCGTCTGGCAAGATGAGACACCTACGAACTCCGACCGACGGGAGAGCAACGTGAACCTCAGCCGCAAGCGCAAGAAGGAACTTCGCAGACTTCAGAACGAAGCAGGACAGCTGTGGGAGGCGCAGCAGGTGCTCGTCGGCCACGCGGCGGATGTCGCCCGCGAGGCCGGCCGTCAGCTCGGCCACTTCAATCGCGAGCAGGTCATGCCAGTCGTGCAGGACACGTACAACCGTCGTGTCGCCCCCACCGTGGACCGCGGCGTGAAGATCGGAAAGCACGTCGTCGATGACCGCGTGGTGCCGATCGTCGGCGGCGTGGTCGGCACCGCGTTGTCGGCATGGGATGTCGCTAACAACAAGCGCCACGATCTGGTGAAGCGCGTCGCCCCGGCTCCGAAGAAGAAGAGCATGGGCCTCGGCTCTGTCGTGGCGATCGTGCTCGGCGCTGCCGCCGCGATCGGCGTCGTGGTCGCCGCGTGGCAGGCACTGCGTGCGGATGACGAGCTCTGGGTCGCGGACGACCCGCTGTCGACGCCCAACGCGTGACAGACGCAGAACCTGTGCCCGGGCAGCACGAACGGGTGCGCGCTGCAGCGGCCGCTCGAGGTCTCGACATCGAGATCATCGAGCGGCCTCCTGCGAGCAGCCTGCAGGAGGCCGCGTCAGGGCTGGGACTGCAGGTGTCCGACATCGTGAAGACGCTGGTCGTCAAGCGCTCGGACGACACCTTCCTCTTCGCCCTGGTGCCCGGTGGGCGCTCGATCTCGTGGCCGAAGCTGCGCGCCGTCGTCGGCGTGAACAGGCTGCGTCTGCCCGAGCCCGAGCTCGCGCTGGCCGCGACCGGCTACGAACGCGGCACCATCGTTCCCATCGGGAGCACGACCGACTGGCCCATCTTCGCCGATGAGACGATCGTCGGCCGGCGCATCGCGATGGGTTCGGGAGCCCACGGATTCAGCCTCTTCGTCGACGCGGACGATCTGATCCGCTCATACGGCGCCACGGTCGCCGACATCTCCGTCCCGGAGACGCCCCGCGACTGACGCGCGTCAGAGGATGCCGGCCATCCGCAGGGCGATGTCGACGAGCTTCACGCGCTGCAGGTTCGCCACTTCCTGCAGGGTGAACCATCCGGCCTTGTCGGTGGATCCGTTGGTCTCGAACCGCAGCCTGCCGCCGGTGATGTCGGCGCGGTAGACGATGCGCAGGGTGTGCAGGGGAGAGCCGGCCTTGTGCACGCGCTGCGAGCCGGGGATGACGCGGGAGTGGATGCCCAGCAGCTCGGTGGGTTCGATGTGGAACCCGGTCTCCTCGCGCAGCTCGCGCCGCACGGCGACCTCCGGATCCTCGCCGTCTTCCAGTCCGCCACCCGGCATCGTCCACGCGACGCGTCTGCCCTCGGTCCAGCGTGCGAGCAGGACGCGATCCTGCTCATCGGTGACGACGGCGTATGCGGCGACGCGCAGATCCATGCCTTCACAGTAGCGCCCGTCCCGCGCGGCGCACGCCGGCGGTCATGGTGGATCGATCAGGAATCGAGAAGCGAGCGCGAGTCACGACTCGTAGCGTGGGTCGCAGATACGAAGGAGGCCGACATGGCGAAAGCAGGGGAGACCGCGAACTTCAGCGCGGAGGAGCGCGAGGCGATGAAGGCGGCCGCCGCCGAAAGGCGCACCGCTCGCTCTCGCTCGAAGAAGGACCCTGAGCAGATCCGCCGCGAAGGCGAGAAGGAGCTGCGCGGCAAGCTGGCGGAGCTCTCGGGCGATGACCGCAAGATCGGTGAAGCGCTGCATGAGCTCATCACCGAGAACGCACCGCACCTGGTGCCGCGCACCTACTACGGCATGCCCGCGTGGGGCAAGGACGGCAAGGTGCTGTGCTTCTTCCAGCCGGCGTCGAAGTTCAAGGTGCGCTACGCCACATTCGGCTTCGATCCGATCGCAGCCCTGGACGAGGGAACCGTGTGGCCGACCTCGTTCGCCGTGACGAAGCTCGGCGCGAAGGAGCTCGCCTTCTTCGCCGACCTGGTCCGCCGCGCGGCGTCCTGATCGCTCAGTCCGCCAGCGGTTCTTCCATGGACGTCTCGTCGCCGGAGTCGATGTGCTCGTCGGTGAGCCGTATCCCGCCGCTGCTGTTCGCGGAGGTCGCGAGCTCGGTGAGCCAGCGCTGGCTGAGGGCCGGCGTCTCCGGGTCGTCGAAGACGAAGCGCAGCGAGATCGAAGGGTGCAGCCAGAGCGTCGATCGCCCGGCAGGCTCGCCCTCGGGATGCTGCCACGACAGCGTGAAGCTCTCGTTGCGCCGCAGCTTGGTGGCGAGGACGACCTTGAGGTGAGCGAGCGTCCGATCCTCGATCGTGATCGGTTCGTTCGAGTCGCCGTAGTAGAGATTACCCATCATGCTCAACCTACGCGCTTACCCGCGAAGATCAGCATCCGCGCGTGCTGCTGTACTGCAGGCGCACATGTTGTTCGCGTTCCGGCCGAACCGCTCTCACCGTTCGATGGTCTGCCGAGGAGTGCGCCCGTACACGTCCCGGTACAGCGCGCTGAAGCGCGATGTGTTGCTGAAGCCCCACCGCCGTGCGATCGCGGTGATCGATTGATCGGCGGAGGCGTTCTGCAGGTCGCGGTGGGCTCCGTCCAGCCGAACGGTGCGCAGGTAAGCCGCCGGTGTGGTGTCCAGCGCGCGCCGGAACGCGTACTGCAGTCCGCGCGTGGAGATGTGCGCGGCCACGGCGACATCGTCGATCGTGATCGGCTCGTGCGCGTGGGCGTCCATGTGGGCGATCGCGCGACGCACGACAGAAGCGCCGATCAACCGCGGTTCGCGCATCGCGGCATCGAAGTACGTCGAGTGGAACGAGCTCAGTGTGGTGATCAGCGCGTGTCGTACGAGGCTCGCCTCGATCAGGGGGTCGTCGCCACCGGCGGCGAGCGCGTGCAGCACATGATCGAAGGTGCGGTTCCAATGCCGCCCGACGGTCGCACTTCTCGGCGCCGCGTCGATCAGACGCAGCTTGAGGGCGTCGTCGCCGGTGATGCGTCGGGCGAGGTCCTCGGCAAGAACGCGGTCGAAGATGAAGGCCGTGACATCGGCGGTCTCGTCCCAGAACGCCTCCACCTGCACTCCGTCGGTCACCCACGGCAGAGTCGTGTCCAGGTCGGTTCGCGCGCTGCGCACCCAGCCGGTATCCGTGGCGACCCGACACGCGAGGATCTGATCCTCGGGGCGGACGATCGAGCTCACGGTGGCCGTGAGTGCATAGCGCACCACGGCGAGACCGTCGGTCTGCGCAGAGCGCCAGCGGAACTGGAAGCGCTCCGGATCGATGCGCTGTGCCCGTGCTGAGGGCACGTACTGCGTCCAGAGCCTCTCGACATCTGCGACATCGACGGAATCCACCCGAACGAACTCTGCCATCACCGCTCCTGCAGGGACCCTGAGCGAGTGGGGGTGCCTCCCGCTCCCTCGATTTTACGTCGTGGCACAGACATCGGTGGGCACGCCGCGGCCGCGCGACTTTCGCCCGGTCAGCGCACCACGGCGACCACGGATGCCAGTCGCTGCAGCACCTCATGGCTGATGGAGCCCAGCAGGAATCGGCGCACGGCTCCGTGTCCGCGGCTGCCGACCACAGTGAGACGGGCTCCCTCTGCGAGCTCATTGATGATCAGGGACGGGAAGCCCTCGGCCACCGCCTCTTCGATCTGCAGGTCTGGATACCGCCCGCGAAGCCCGCCCAGCGACAGTGCGAGCGCCTCATGAGCGGCCTGCTCCATGCCGTCCCGGTAGCGCTGCGTGCTGACCATGAGGGCGTTGCGCGGTGCGGAGATCGGCGTCCAGACGATCACCGCGGTGAGGGGCTCGCCGAGGCGGTCGGCCTCGGCCGCGGCGAACGCGATCGCCTCTTCCGAGACGGAGGACCCGTCGACGCCGACCACGACGCCCGTGCGCTCCTCGTGCATGTCGAAGTCCGGCACGACCACGACCGGACAGCTCGATGAGGCGGCGATGCGGATCCCGTGGGCCCCGCGGGCAGGACCCTTGCCCGGACCGCGGTAGTCGCTGCCGATGACCAGCACCGCGGCATCCTCCGACGCAGCCGAGAGCAGCGCGACGGGATCGCCCACCTCGACGCGGGTCGTGACGGTCAGGCCGGGCGAGCCGATCCGCTCGGCCTCCGCGGTGAGCAGCTGCTCCGTCGCGGAGGTCGCAGCCTGGATCAGAGCGGCCTCGCCGATCATGCCCACCGCGCCGCCGACGACGCTCATCAACTCGATGCTCTGCCTGCGCGTCACAGCGCGTGCGACGGCCCAGTCCGCAGCTCGGCGGCTGTCCGATGCGGCACTGACCGCGACGATGATCTTCTCGGACATGTGCGACTCCATCCCTGGTGGCCCCTCACTCTATGCGGTTGTGAGTGGTTCCGCTCGGGCCGCCGTGGGAAGAATCGGATGCCGAGGTCAGAGCTCGATTCCATGCAGCGCGGACTCGAGTCGGGCGAGCGTGCCCTCGACGTCGTCGAGCTTGTCCAGACCGAACAGTCCGAGCCGGAAGGTGCTGAACGACTCGGGCTCTCCGCAGTGCAGCGGCACGCCGGCGGCGATCTGCAGGCCCTGCTCGCGGAAACGCGCTCCGGTGCGCAGCCCGGGGTCGGTGGTGTGCACCACGACCACGCTGGGCGCGGCGAAATCGGAGGCGGCGACCGAGGGCAGCCCATGGGATGCCAGCAGTTCGCGCACGCGGGATCCGAGCTCGATCTGGGCGGCCCGCAGCGTCTCGAGTCCCCGGTCGCGGGTCTCGCGCATCTGCGAGAGGTTGTGCGAGATCGAGTCCGTCGGCATGGTCGCGTGGTAGGCGGCGGAGCCGTCGCGGTAGCCGTCCGAGATGGTCAGCCAGCGGTTCAGGTCGAGCGCGAAGCTGCTCGGGGTGCCCGCGGCGACAGCATCCCGACCCTTCTCGCTGAGCATGACGTATCCGACGCCGGGCGTTCCGCTCCAGCCCTTCTGCGGGGCGCTGATGAGAACGTCGACTCCGAGGTCGCGCATGTCGACCCACATGGCTCCGGATGCGATGCAGTCCAGCACGAACACGCCGCCGATCTCGTGGACGGCGTCGGCGACGGCTCGCACGTAGTCGTCGGGCAGCAGGATGCCGGCTGCGGTCTCGACGTGCGGCGCGAAGACGACGTCGGGGCGCTCCGCGCGGATGGTCTCGATGAGGTCGTCGAGGGGTGCGGGGCTCCAGGCGGCCTGCGCGTCGTCGCTGTCAGGACGGGCCGCGCAGACCGTGACGGCGGAGGCGATGGAGCCGGTCTCGAGGATCTGCGACCAGCGGTAGGAGAAGAGTCCGTTGCGCACGACGAGCGCCCTGCGACCAGTGGCCAGGTGGCGGGCGACCGACTCCATGGCGTAGGTGCCGCCGCCGTTGATCACCGCGGCGCTGTCGGCGCCGTACGTGTCGCAGAGGATGGCAAGGGTCTGCTGCATGACATCGATGAACCGCGCCGACATGTGGTTCAGGGAGCGGTCGGTGAAGACCACCGAGTACTCCAGCAGTCCGTCGGGGTCGATGTCAGCGCGAGGAAGGTCCATGCTTCCAGCGTGGCATCTCAGAGGTGTTTCGATAAGGGGCTTCCACGAAGCGGAATGCGGGGGTGCGAGTCGCCTCCTCGCACGTGGCGGTCGCCGTCGGCGGGGGCTAGCGTGAGATCGGGAGCGGCCATGGACCCGAGAGCTGATGCCGGCGCGCAGCACCCGCACGTACGTGCGCGCGCCGTCCGCTGGCCGGTCGTGTGCTGGCTGGTGATCCTCGTCCTGATCGGCGCCGTGCAGATCGTACGCGCGCAGTGGTTCGATGCCGCGGTGTTCCTGGCCGGCATCGTCCTGATGGGCGTCAGCATCCTGCTGCCGGTGCGCGGACATCGGATCCATCCGGGTGTCGTCGTGATCTCCGCGACCGTGCTGGCGGTCGCGGCCGCGCTGCTGCCAAGGCACGGCGTCGGGATGGTGGCGGTCGTGCTGATCACCGGGGTGCTCGCGCTGGTCGCGGCGTGGCCGGGCGCGGCATCCGCACGGCGCGACTGGTCACCGGGCCTGCGGAGGCTGGCCGTCGCGTGGACGGTGATCCTGATCATCGGATGCCTGTGGGAGCTGGCCCAGTTCATCGTCGGGCTCATCGCTCCGCAGCAGCCGAGCTTCGCGCTCAGTGATCTGATCGATCCGCTGCTGGGCACCGCGATCGGCAAGACGGTCTTCGCCGGTGCGTGGCTGAGCTGCGGAGCGTTCCTGGTGCTGCGGGGGCGATCGCGATGATCGTCAGCACGGCGTTCTTCGTGCTCTGCGCCGCGGCGCTCATGCTTGCGACGTGGCGGATCCGGCTGCACGACGACGAGGCGACGGTCGTCGATCTGTTCGACCGCCTGCTGGATGATCGCACGGTGCGGCTCGCGGTGATCGTGGTCTGGTGGTGGCTCGGCTGGCATTTCCTCGCCGGCCAGACCCTGTGAGTTCGGCGCGCAGCCTGCGCTGGATGCGTCCGAGACGTCGTGCGGGTCGCCCTGCGCTTCTGGACGACGACCCGCGAAGCGAATCCGACGGTGCTAGCATTTCCGGGCCGCCTCGCACTCGGCTCGGCGGATCTGACGAGAAGGCATTCATGCTCTTCGCTGTGCGCGACGACCTGCTCGACGTCGACCCCACGATGATCCCGACGGTGATCGCGCTGGTCGTCATCGTCTTCGTCGTGCTCCGTCGGATGCGGCCGACTCCGGTGCGGCCGATCGCCTTGATCGTGCTGCCGGTGATCGTCCTCGTCGTCGGCGTCGCCCTCGCCGTACCCGGCCTCGTCCCGCTGCCCGCGCTCGGGCCCATCGACGCCGCAGTGCTTCTCGCCGACCTCGCCGTCTCGATCGGGCTCGGCATCGCCCGCGGCGACAGTATCCGCATCACGACCGACCATGACCGGATCCGCTACCGCTACACCGGCCTCACCGTCGGGCTGTGGGGCGCATCCATCGCCGCGCGTCTCGCGATCGGCGCGATCGGCGCCGCCCTCGGTGCTGCTCCGCTGCTCACCAGCGCTGCCGTACTGGCCATGCTCGGGTTGTCGCTGATCACGCAGAACACCCGGCTGCTGGTCCGTGCACGAGCCGACCGCCTGGCATCCGCCCGCCCCTGATCGGGCTCCATCCGACACGTCCGCGGCCCGCTGCTTCACCGGCGGAGCCGGCAGCTCGGCTATCGCGCGTCGGCGGTGTCGAGGAACTGCGTGAGCTGGTCGCGGGTGGCGTCGAGGCGCCGGGCCTTGTCGTCCATCTCGTCACGGATCTCGGCGACGCGCTGCATGAGCGCCCCGCACTCCCCGGCGATCGGTCCCGCATCTCCCGTGCACGGCAGCACGCGCGAGACGAGCTCGGAGGGGAAGCCGAGTTCGAAGAGCGTGCGGATCGTGCTGACGGTCTGGATCGCGGACTCGTCGAATTCGCGGTACCCGTTCGAGCGGCGCTCGGAGTGCAGCAGGCCGGTCTGCTCGTAGTATCGGATCGCCCGGGGGCTCGCACCGGTCTCACGACTGAGCTCTCCGATTCTCATGACATCGCACCTCTCGACTTGACCTTGACGTTGGTGTCATAGTTTACCGTCGATTCCGCGTGAGCAGGGGCTTGCGCGGAAAGGATGAGAGATGAAGATCTTCCTCACAGGCGGCACCGGCTACGTGGGTTCGGTGGTGCTGGAGCACCTGCTCGAGGCGGGACACGAGGTGGAAGCGCTGACGCGCACCACCGACGGCGCCGCACGGCTCGCCGAGGCCGGGGCGAAGGCGGTGCAGGGTTCACTGGCGGACACCGATCTGCTTCGCGGTGCGGCGGCAAGGGCGGATGCTGTGATCCACACGGCCTTCGATGGCACGATGTCCGAGGGTGCCGCCGCGACGGAACTCGCCGCTGTCCGTGCCCTCGCCGCGGGTGCGAGCGAATCGGGCACGGGAAAGCCGGTGCTCTACACGAGCACGGCGCTCGTCTACGGGATCGATCCGAGCCAGGACCGACATGAGGACGCATCGCTTCCGGAGCGCAGCGCCCAGCCCGTCAAGGGCGAGGCGGAAAGGGCGCTTCTCACCACCGAGGGCATCACCCCGATCGTGATGCGCGTCGCGCTGGTGCACGGGCGAGGCGGATCCGGTCTGGTGACCGGCCTGATCGCCGGGGCCGCATCCAGCGGTGCTGCAGCGTATGTCGAGGACGGCTCTCAGGTCTGGGATGCGATCGATGTCGACGATCTCGCCGGCCTCTATGCCGCGGCACTGGCTCGCCCTCGCGCGGGGATCTACAACGCGAAGGGCGATCACCCCTTCACGCAGCGCGAACTCGCCGAGGCGATCAGCGCTGTCGCCGGCGCGCAGCCGGTCTCGCTCCCGCGTGCGAGCGCGGCCGAGAAGCTCGGACCGCTCGCGCTGATCCTGGGCGCGCCCGGCACGCTCGCCGGGGACAAGGCCAGGACGACATTCGCGTGGACGCCGGTCGGCGGCTCGATCCTGGACGACATCCGCGACGGCAGCTACCGCCGCGAGGCCGCACCCGTGAGATCGGGCTCGTGATGCCGCGGCCCGAGCCTTTCCATCCCGACGTCCGGGCAGCACGGTGGCTCCCCCGCGGGGGCGTCTCCCGACGCACTCTGCGCCTGTTCCGCAAGGCACCTCGACCGCTCGGATCGACACCCGACGTCGAGGTGTCCACGGTGCTCGTGCACACGGCGGGCGGTGCACGTCCGTACCGCGTGTATCGACCGCGTGGCGCGCAGGGACCGATGCCGGCGTTCTTCTGGATCCACGGCGGCGGGCTCGTGATGGGAACGCCGCAGCAGGACGACCGTTTCCTCATCGGTCTCGCGAGCAGACTCGGCATCGTGGTCATCGCAGCGTCGTACCGGCTCGCCCCCGAGCATCCCGCCCCCGCCGCTCTCGGTGACCTCCACAGCGGATGGCACGAGATCCGCGTCCGCGCCGGAGAATTCGGCATCGACCCCACCCGGGTCGCGCTCGGGGGAGGAAGCGCAGGAGGAGGTCTCGCCGCAGCCCTCACTCATCGTCTGCACGACGACGGTGCGGCAGAGCCCGTCTTCCAGCTGCTCGTCTACCCGATGCTCGACGACCGGACGGTGCTGCGCACCGATATCGATGTGCGGCACGCGCGCATCTGGCCGCCATCCAGCAACCGCTTCGGGTGGGAGTCGTATCTCGGCGCACCGGCCGGCAGCCCGGAGGTGCCGCCGTACTCGGTTCCCGCCCGACGTGAGGACCTCAGCGGTCTGCCGCCCGCCTGGATCGGAGTCGGAACCCTCGACCTGTTCCACGACGAAGACCTCGCCTACGCCCGACGCCTGCGCGAAGCCGGCGTCACCACCGAAGTCCTCGAAGTGCCCGGTGTCTTCCACGGGTTCGACGCCGTCTTCCGCAATGCCGGCATCACGGCAGAGTTCCATCAGAAGATCGCCCGCGCGCTCCAGCGGGGACTCGAGCTGGCCCCAGAAGGACGGTGACGCGTCCGCACCGTTCCGCACATGGCGCCGAGACCCGGACAGACAAGAAGACCCCGCCGAGGCGGGGTCTTCTTCACTGTCTCAACACAGTGTGGAGCCTAGGAGATTCGAACTCCTGACATCCTGCTTGCAAAGCAGGCGCTCTACCAACTGAGCTAAGGCCCCGAACGGGTATTCATTTGGAGGAAACGGTGGGGCTACCAGGACTTGAACCTGGGACCTCTTCATTATCAGTGAAGCGCTCTAACCACCTGAGCTATAGCCCCGTCAACCTCCAAGACTTTACCGGATGAAACAGGTCAAAAGCGAATCGAGCCCGGTCGTTCACAGGCCGGGCTCGATCCGCGACAGACGGTCAGTCGGCGGCGGGATGCAGCCGGACGGATCCCGCGGAAACCCTGGCCGTGATGCGGTTCGCGCTGCTCGAGCTCTGCTGCAGCCTGCTGTCCATCGACCCGGCACTCACGTGCTGCCGGAGATCGTACTGCTCGTCGGGCAGTGTGAGATCCAGAGCACCCGCCGAGACGTCGATCGCGACGGACGACGGCGCGGTGTCGAGCGAGGCCACGATGCGCCCGGCGTTGACCGTGAACTCGGCCGTCCGCACGTCGCGCAGGTCGATGTCGGCGCGACCGGCGTTCAGCTCGGCCGTCAACTCACGCGCACTGGCGTCCAGGCTCAGCGAACCCGCGTTCACGTCCACGTCCAGTTCCCCGAAGATCCCGTCGACCGAGAGAGCTCCCGCCTGCAGCGTGAACTCGGCATCGATGCCGCTCAGCCGGTCGGGCAGCACCAGCGTGACGCGCTGGTCGCCGCGCAACCAGCCGGGCCGGAACCAGTCGAAGCCGTCCTGCGGGCCGCGCACCTTCAGCTCGTCGCCGTCGCGCCTCAGCGACCACCCGTCGGAGGAGCCGCCGTCGATCTGAAGCTCCGCCTCCGAGGCGTCGTCACGGAACTCGACAGTCACCTCGGCGCCGCTCACCTCGAGATCCAGGGACTCCACACCCCTGACCTCGGACTGCAGCGATCCCGAATCCGGACCGATCCGGTGGATGCCGGCAACAGCCGCCGTGGCTCCCGTGCCCAGCAGCACCACACCCCCGAACACTCCCATCATCACCGTCAACGCGCCGATGCTCTTCTTCGCCGTGCCGCTCATCGCAGCCCTCCCTGATTGTCTCGGCCCGCATCCGCAGTGCCGTTGTTCTCGATGTGGGCCAGTGCTGCCAGCACCCGCCGATTGCCGTCCTCGGGATCCAGCCCCAGCTTCTGGAAGATCGCCGTGATGTGCTTCTCGACGCTGGCCTCGCTGAGGAACAGCAGCCCGGCGATCGATGCGTTGGATTTGCCCTCGGCGATCAGCGCGAGAACGGTGCGTTCGCGCTCGGTCAGTCGCAGCATCCGCTCGTCGCGGTTGCGTCTCGTGAGCAGCTGGGCGACGACCTCGGGGTCGAGCACCGTGCTGCCGTCTGCGATGCGCTGCACCGACTCCAGGAACTCGGACACGTCGGCGACCCGGTCCTTCAGCAGGTAGCCGAGCGCCCCGCCCTGCCCTGGACCGATGTGGGCCGCGATCAGCTCGCTCGCATAGCGCTCCTCGACGTACTGGGACAGCACCAGCAGCGGCACCGACGGGTGCGCTGCGCGGATCTCCAGTGCGGCGCGGATGCCCTCGTCGGTGAACGTCGGAGGCAGCCGCACGTCGAGGATGCACAGCGCGGGGTCCTTCTCGGTGACTGCGTCCAGCAGCCCGTGGGTGTCGGGGAGCGCGGCGACCACCTCGTGGCCGGCGTCTTCGAGCAGGCGGACGAGCCCCTCGCGGAGCAGGACCGAGTCCTCGCAGATCAGGATGCGCATGGCACCGTCACCTCCAGGCTGGTCGGACCGCCGGCGGGACTGTCGAGACGGAACGTGCCGCCCGCGGCGAGGACCCGATTGGTGATGCCGTCGAGTCCGCCGCCGGGCTGCACCTGTGCGCCGCCCATGCCGTTGTCCTCGACGCGTGCCCACAGGCCGCCGTCACGGCTTCGCACGACGACCCGGCATTCGCTGGCCCGGGAGTGCTTGGCGGCGTTGGTCAGCGACTCCGCGATGGCGAAGTAGACGGCCGCCTCGGCATCCCGACATCCGGCGCCGGTTCCGGTCAAGCCCGGCTCGATGCGCACGTCCAGCTGCACGGGGATGTGCGAGCGTCCGGCGAGCGCGGACAGTGCGGCATCCAGTCCGCGATCGTCCAGGACGGAGGTGTGGATGCCGCGTGCGAGCTGTCGCAGCTCGGTGATGGCGGCCTTGGTCGAGGTGTGCGCCTCGTCGATCAGCGCCTTGGCCGCGGCGGGATCCGCGTCGATCTTCTGCTGCGCGAGCCCGAGCGTCATGCCCACCGACACCAGTCGGGGCTGCACGCCGTCATGCAGATCGCGCTCGATGCGGGTGCGCTCCAGTTCGGCCGCGCGGACCGCGCCGGCTCGCTGGGCGGAGGTGGTCTGAACCTTCGCGGTCAATTCGGCCTCTCGGTTCGGCACCACGAGGGTGCGGCTGAGCAGGCGGTGCAGCATGGCGAGGCCGATGATCCCGGCGATGCAGGCGAGCAAGCCGAGGATGCCGACCAGCGGCGCCCACCCGACGGCGATGTCGTTGCCGAAGGGGCCGGCGACGCTGCCATCGGAGTGGAGCGGTGCGAACGCGAAGAAGCCCGACCAGATCGCGCCCCAGAACAGACGGAGCACGAGGACTCCGGCGATGCATCCGAGCACGAAGTTGAGGATCGCCCGCCACATCGAGCCGCTGATCGCCTGCTTGCCGACGTTGCGGAGCCAGCCGCCGAAGCCGGGATGGGTGCGAGCGCGCCACTGCAGATCGGGCAGCTCCTCGCCGTACAGCTCGCTGACGCGGCGGACCTCGAACCAGGCGACCCCGAAGAGCGCGTAGACGAGCCCGAGCAGCACGAAGAGACCGATGCCGAAGGCGAACAGCATCCCGATTCCGACGCCGAACATCGCGGCGAGGATGCCGTTCACCCCGGCGCCCAGGATGCCGAGAGCGGCGAGTTCGAGGACGGTGAGCAGCAGGCGCAGCGGACGCTTGCCCGTGTCGTCGGACGCGGTCGGGTGCGTCGCCAGGGGCGCGGCCGGCGGGGCCGGAGGAACAGCCGCCTGCGGTGCCGCCGGCGGGACCGGCTGCGGAGGTGTCGGATTCGTGGTCATGTCATCAAAGCTACGGCGCACTGCGGGATGGCGACACGGGGGCAGCCGGAGACCCCGGTTCGGGTTTTCCCTACCGCTGCTCGCCCGGCGCGGGTGCATGTGGTGGTTCACTGGGCACCATGACCGATTCCGCAGCCGCTCACCCCGCTGAACCGCACGCCGCGGGTATCGGTCAGAAGCTCAACTGGCTGCGCGCCGGCGTGCTCGGCGCCAACGATGGCATCGTGTCGGTGGCATCCCTCGTGGTCGGGGTCGCCGGAGCCACCACCGACAGCGCCGCGCTGCTCATCGCCGGTCTCGCCGGCCTCGTCGGTGGTGCGGTCTCGATGGCGCTCGGCGAGTACGTGTCGGTGAGCAGTCAGCGCGACACCGAGCGCGCGCTGATCCACAAGGAGCGCGAAGAGCTGCGCACCATGCCCGATCAGGAGCTCGCCGAGTTGACGCAGCTCTACCGCGACCGCGGCCTCAGCGAGCACACGGCCCACCGGGTGGCGATCGAGTTGACCGAGCACGATGCCCTGGCCGCGCACCTGGAGGTGGAGCTCGGCATCGATCAGGACGACCTGGTCAATCCCTGGCACGCCGCGATCTCGTCGGCGATCTCGTTCACGGTCGGGGCCCTGCTGCCGCTGCTGGCGATCCTGCTGCCCACGCCGGAGTGGCGCGTGCCCATCACCTTCGTCGCCGTGCTCGTGGCCCTCGCCGCCACCGGCACGATCGCCGCCAAGGTGGGCGGCTCCTCAGCGCTGCGCTCCTCGACCCGTCTGGTCATCGGCGGCGCGCTCGCCCTTCTGGCCACCTACCTGATCGGCACCCTCCTCGCCACCACCGGCCTCGTCTAGCGAAGAGGAGAAGGCGGATGCGAAGCATCCGCCTTCTCCTTCTCCCGCCACCCCGAAGGGTGCGGGGACGTTCCCGGAGCGAGCATCGGGGAGGGACCCGCGCAGCGGGAGGGGCACCCGCTCTGCGAGCGCAGGGAATGTCCCCGCACCCGCCCCCCTAGTTCGACATGAAGCCGACGAGCAGTCCCCCGGTCACCTTCACCGCCAGGTTGTAGATACCGGCGATCACGGCGCCGAGCACCGTGAACACGATGAGGTTCAGGATCGACACGACCGCGCCGAAGGCCATCACCTGCGGCAGTCCGATCAGCCCCTCGAGGTCGACGGCCCCGTCACTGACGGAGTCCAGGATCTCGCTGGCCTGAGTGAGCACGCCGGTGGCCTGCAGCACCATGAAGATGAGGAAGAACGACACCATCGTGACGATCGCCAGGGCCACCGCTCCGAGGAACGACAGCTTCACCGCAGACCAGAAGTCGACGTAGACCAGGCGCAGCCGGACCTGCTTGCCACCGGTCTTGCGGGTGGACTTCTTGGCCAGCTTGTCTGCGACGGTGCTCATCGATCAGCTCTCTTCGGGGGACTCGGCTTCAGGGGCCTGTGCTTCTGGATTCTGGGCTACGGCGGTCGAGGACTCGGGTGTCTGTGCCTCGGAGTTCTGAGACTCTGAGTTCTCAGCATCCGTCTCGTCCTCTTCGTCGATGCCGCGCTCGCTGTTGCGGGCCACGGCGAGGATGCGATCGTCGCCCGTCATCCGAGCGAACACGACTCCCATGGTGTCGCGGCCCTTGGCGGGCACCTCGGCCACGGCAGAGCGTACCACCTTGCCGCTGGACAGAACCACCAAGACCTCGTCGTCCTCGGAGACGATCAGACCGCCCGCGAGAACGCCGCGCTCATCGCTCAGCTTGGCCACCTTGATGCCGGTTCCGCCGCGCTTCTGCACCTTGTACTCACCGACCGTGGTGCGCTTCGCGTACCCCCCGTCGGTGACGGTGAAGACGTAGGAGTCCTCGGCGACGACGGATGCCGACAGCAGGCAGTCCTGGTCGTCCTTGAACTTCATGCCGCGCACGCCCTCGGTCGCGCGGCCCATCGGGCGCAGCGCGTCGTCGGTGGCGTGGAAGCGCACCGACATTCCCTTGGCGCTGATGAGCAGGATGTCCTCGTCGGCGTTGACCAGCTTGGCGCTGACCAGCTCGTCGCCCTCGCGCATGCGGATGGCGATCACACCGCCCTGACGGTTGGTGTCGTAGTCGCCGAGGCGGGTCTTCTTCACCAGACCGCCGCGGGTGGCGAGCACGAGGTAGTCCTTCGCCTGGTAGTCGCTGATCGCGAGCACCTGGGCGATCTTCTCCTCCGGCTGCAGCGCGAGCAGGTTCGCGACGTGCTGGCCCTTGGCATCCCGCCCGGCCTCCGGCACTTCGTACGTCTTGGTGCGGTAGACGCGGCCCTTGTCGGTGAAGAACAGCAGCCAGTGGTGCGTGGTGGTGACGAAGAAGTGCTCGACCAGGTCGTCGGCGCGCAGCTGTGCACCCTTCACGCCCTTGCCGCCGCGGTGCTGCGAACGGTAGTTGTCGCTGCGGGTGCGCTTGATGTAGCCCTCGCGGGTGACGGTGACGACCATCTCCTCGACGGGGATGAGATCCTCCATCGACATGTCGCCGTCGAAGCCGTGCAGGATGTGCGTGCGGCGCTCGTCGGCGAAGCGGTCGACGATCTCGGTGAGCTCGGTGCGCACGATGTCGCGCTGGCGCGACTCGGTGGCGATGATCTCCTTGTAGTCCGTGATCTTCGCCTCGAGGTCGTTCGCCTCGTCGATGATCTTCTGCCGCTCCAGAGCGGCCAGGCGACGCAGCTGCATGTCGAGGATCGCCTGGGCCTGATCGTCGTCGATCTCGAGCAGGGCCTTCAGTCCCTCGCGGGCCTCGTCGACCGTGGGGGAGCGGCGGATCAGCGCGATGACCTCGTCGAGAGCATCCAGAGCCTTCAGGTAACCCTGCAGGATGTGCATGCGCGCCTGCGCCTTGCGCAGACGGAACCGGGTGCGGCGCACGATCACGTCGAGCTGGTGGTCCAGCCAGTGGGTGATGAAGCCGTCCAGCGCCAGGGTGCGCGGCACCCCGTCGACGATCGCGAGCATGTTCGCGCCGAAGTTGTCCTGCAACTGGGTGTGCTTGTACAGGTTGTTCAGTACGACCTTCGCGACCGCGTCGCGCTTGAGCACGACCACGAGGCGCTGACCGGTGCGGTCGGAGGACTCGTCGCGGATGTCGGCGATGCCCGTGATCTTGCCGTCGCGGGCGAGTTCGCCGATCTTCACCGCGAGGTTGTCGGGGTTCACCTGGTACGGCAGCTCGGTGATGACCAGGCAGGTGCGGCCCTGGATCTCCTCGACCTCGACGACAGCGCGCATCGTGATCGATCCGCGGCCCGTGCGATACGCCTCCTGGATGCCCTTGGTGCCCAGGATCTGCGCTCCGGTCGGGAAATCCGGACCGGGGATGCGCTGGATCAGACCCTCGAGCAGCTCCTCGCGGTGAAGACCCGGGTTCTCCAGCGCCCAGAGCGCGGCGGCGGCGACCTCGCGCAGGTTGTGCGGCGGGATGTTGGTCGCCATGCCGACCGCGATGCCGATCGAGCCGTTGACGAGCAGGTTCGGGAACCGTGCCGGCAGGACATCGGGCTCCTGCGTCTGTCCGTCGTAGTTCGGCGAGAAGTCGACGGTCTCCTCTTCGATGTCGCGCACCATCTCCAGCGCGAGCGGAGCCATCTTCGTCTCGGTGTACCGGGGAGCCGCGGCGCCCATGTTGCCGGGGGAACCGAAGTTGCCCTGTCCGAGAGCGAGCGGGTAGCGCAGCGACCACGGCTGCACCAGACGCACGAGGGTGTCGTAGATCGCCGTGTCGCCGTGCGGGTGGTACTGACCCATCACCTCGCCGACCACGCGGGCGCACTTGGAGAACGACTTGTCGGGGCGGAAGCCCCCGTCGTACATGCCGTAGATCACGCGGCGGTGCACGGGCTTGAGACCATCGCGCACATCGGGCAGCGCGCGGCCGACGATGACGGCCATCGCATAGTCGAGATAGCTGCGCTGCATCTCGGACTGCAGGTCGACCTGGTCGATGCGGCCGTGATCGTGAACCGGCTCGGGGCGTTCTTCGTCAGTCATTGCTCATTTTCCGTACTTGTGGGGCGGGATCTTGGATGCCGCCGTGGTCGGGATTGCGGATGCCGCTTCGCTCGCAGAGCGGGTTCCCTCCCGCTTCGCGGGCCCCTCCCGATGCTCGCTCACGCGGCATCCGCAATCCCTTGCGTTTTGAAGTTGTGTTCCGCCGAGATCAGCGGGGGTGTTTGAGTAGGTGGGTCAGATGTCGAGGAAGCGGACATCCTTGGCGTTGCGCTGGATGAAGGTGCGTCGGGACTCGACGTCCTCACCCATCAGCACGCTGAAGATCTCGTCCGCCGCCGCGGCGTCGTCGATGGTGATCTGGCGAAGGGTGCGAGTGGAGTGATCCATCGTGGTCTCCCACAGCTCCTTGGCGTTCATCTCACCCAGACCCTTGTAGCGCTGGATGCCCTCCTTCGGCAGTCGCTTGCCGTTCGCCAGGCCGTGCTCCTGAAGCGCATCGCGCTCCACATCGGAGTAGACGTACTCGTGCGGCGCGTTCGACCACTTCAGCCGGTACAGCGGCGGCATCGCGAGGTAGACGAATCCCGCCTCGATCAGGCCGCGCATGTAGCGGAACAGCAGAGTCAGCAGCAGAGTCGTGATGTGCTGGCCGTCGACATCGGCATCCGCCATCAGCACGATCTTGTGGTACCTGGCCTTCTCGATGTCGAAGTCCTCGCCGATGCCGGTGCCGAAGGCCTGGATCATCGCCTGCACCTCGCGATTGCCGAGGGCCTTGTCCAGACGAGCGCGCTCGACGTTGAGGATCTTGCCTCGCAGCGCCAGGATCGCCTGGGTGTGCGGGTCGCGACCCTGCACCGCGGAACCGCCGGCCGAGTCGCCCTCGACGAGGAAGATCTCGCTGATCGACGGGTCCTTGCTCGTGCAGTCCTTCAGCTTGTCCGGCATCGCCGCCGACTCGAACACGCTCTTGCGACGAGCGGTCTCGCGCGCCTTGCGCGCGGCAAGACGGGCGGTGGCGGCATCGATCGACTTGCGGATGATGTTCTTCGCCTGTGCGGGGTTGCGGGCGAGCCAGTCTCCCAGCTGATCGTTCACGATCTTCTGCACGAACGCCTTCGCCTCGGTGTTGCCGAGCTTGGTCTTCGTCTGACCCTCGAACTGCGGTTCGCCGAGCTTGATCGAGATCACCGCGGTGAGTCCCTCGCGCACATCGTCTCCGGAGAGGTTCTCGTCCTTCTCCTTCAGCAGGTTGTTGGCACGGGCGTAGCGGTTGACGAGGCTGGTCAGCGCGGCACGGAAGCCCTCTTCGTGCGTGCCGCCCTCGTGGGTGTTGATCGTGTTCGCGTAGGTGAACACGTTCTCGGTGTACGAGGTGGTCCACTGCATCGCGACCTCGAGCGAGATCTTGCGTTCGGTGTCCTCGGACTCGAAGTCGATGATCTCGTCGTTGACGACCTCGGCCTTGCGCACCCGGTTGAGGTACTCGACGTAGTCGACCAGGCCGCGCTCGTAGAGGAACACGTCCGACGGCTGCTTCATGATGCTGGTGCCGTCATCGGTGTCGATCTCATACGCGGATTCCGGTCGCTCATCGCGCAGCGCGATGCGCAGGCCCTTGTTCAGGAACGCCATCTGCTGGAAGCGCGTGCGCAGCGTCTCGTAGTCGAAGTCGACGCCCTCGGTGAAGATCTCGGGGTCGGGCCAGAACGTGATGAGCGTTCCGGTGCTCTCGGTCTCCTCCCCCTTCACGAGTTCCTGCTGCGGAACGCCGCCGTTCGCGAAACCGTGCCGCCAGACGAAGCCCTGACGTTTGATCTCCACGTCGAAGCGCGTGGAGAGCGCGTTCACGACGGACGAGCCCACTCCGTGCAGACCACCCGAGACCGCGTAACCGCCGCCGCCGAACTTGCCGCCGGCGTGCAGGATCGTCAGCACCACCTCGACGGTGGACTTGGTCGGGTCGGAGGAGTGCGGGTCGACCGGGATGCCGCGGCCGTTGTCATCCACTCGGATGCCGCCGTCTTCGAGGATCGTCACCTCGATGTTGTCCGCGTAGCCGGCGAGAGCCTCGTCCACGGAGTTGTCGACGATCTCGTAGACCAGGTGGTGCAGGCCGCGCGGGCCGGTGGAGCCGATGTACATACCCGGGCGCTTGCGCACCGCTTCGAGACCCTCGAGGATCTGGATGTCGTCAGCGCCGTAGTCGCCGGGGTGCTGCCGTGGCGTGACGGATGCCGCACCGTCGGGGGAGACGGAGCCCGTCACCCCCTCGGTCGCTGAGTTCGTCGTCGCGTCGTTATCGTCAGCAGGGGTTTCAGGCGTCATCAGAAATGGTTCTCCACATCGAAAGTACCCTCCCATTCTAGCGGGTATCGGGAGGGTATATGTGCCTCAAACGCCGTGTACGCGATTCTGAGCGCGTGAGGGGTGCTTCATGATGTCCTACCCGTAGGTATCCCGTGGGCCTCTTCCCGGCACGACCCGGGGACCCCACTTCCAGGACGGCACGTCCGGACCGATGAAGCGGATGTTGACGACACCGGCATCCGGATAACGATTGCCGATCTCGGTCATGATCACCCCCCGCATGAACTGCAGATTCTTCGCCCATGCCGTGGAATCGCACTTCACCGTGAGCACGCCGCGCTCCAGCGAGACGGGCTCGGAGTGCTTCGCGGTGTCGGATCCGGCGAGCTCGGCCCACTGGCGCACGAGGTCTTCGGCGGCGAGGGTCTTCTCCCAGCCGGAGTCCTTGGTGAGCTTGGCGAGAACATCGCCGAGCGTGCCGGGATCGCGACCCTTCGTGAACGGGGCGTTGTCGTCATCGATGTGGATGCGCTTGCGACGCTTCCAGTTCTTCGAGCTCGGCTTCAGCCCGCGAAGACGCAGATAGGTGGCGACGGTCTCGGGCGGCTGCGGGTCAGTCATCGGCATCCGTCCTCTCGTCGCTGATCGTGCCCGCGCTGATCCGCACCACGTGACGATGCAGCTGCTCGGGGATGTCGGCCTCGACTGCGGCCGTCACGATCACCTGCTCATAACCGGCGGTCAGCGCCGCCAGGCGCTGACGACGATCGGCATCCAGCTCCGCGAAGACGTCGTCGAGAATCAGCACCGGATCCCCGGCGGGGGACTCCTCACGCAGCAGCGCGGCGGATGCCAGGCGCAGCGCGAGCGCCATCGACCACGACTCGCCATGAGAGGCGTACCCCTTCACCGGCAGGTCGCGCACCCGCATCACAAGATCATCGCGATGCGGACCGACCAGCGTGAGACCCCGCTCTATCTCCTTGGCGCGCTTGTCCTGCAGCGCTGCACGGAAGAGATCCTCGATCTCACCGCGGACATCGGCCTCGGCATCCGGTTCCTGTGATTCCTCGGGATCCCCGCCCCGCACCGACAGCGCCCACTCCAGCTGCGGGCGATGATCGGCCCCGGCGATCGCCGTGTACGCCTCGGACAGCGGCCCTTGCAGGTCGGCCGCGAGCCGCATGCGGGCATGGATGATCTCAGAACCCAGGGACACCAGCTTGTCATCCCACACATCGAGGGTCGACAGACCCTCGCCTCGGATGCCACGGGCGCGCGCCGACTTCAGCAGCGCGGTGCGCTGGCGCAGCACCCGTTCGTAGTCGGCGATCACGCCAGCCATCCGCGGAATGCGCTGAATCAGGAGCTGATCGGCGAATCTTCTGCGTGAAGACGGATCGCCGCGGACGATCTGGAGGTCTTCCGGAGCGAACAGCACCACATGCGCGTAGCGGGGCAGCTCATTGGTCTTGGACGGCGATCCGTTGATCCTCGCACGGTTCGCCCCCTGACGATTGACCTGCACTTCGACGAGAACCGTGCGGCTGCCGTGCTGCAGACGAGCACGGATGACCGCGAACTCCTGGCCGTCGCGGACCATCGGAGCGTCGGAGGAGACCCGGTGCGAGCCGAGAGTGGCCAGAAAGACCACAGCCTCGGCGAGATTCGTCTTGCCCTGTCCGTTGCTGCCGACCAGCACGTTCGGGCCGCGATGCAGGGTCAGATCAGCGGTCGCGTAATTGCGGAAGTCGACCAGGTTCAGGTGCTCCACGATCACGGGATCAGCCTACCTTCGGGGCCTGACATCGACTGTGGGCCGGGGACCTTCCCTGCGCCTGTGGTCGGAAGAGGGGAAGAGAGGCGTCAGCGCAGCAGGAGGTTCGGCTGCAGCAGGTACTTGAACGAGTCCAGCCCGGCCTGATCGACCGAGGTCTGGCTGGTCACGAGCACCGGGCTGAGCTTGTTGGCATTGTCGCTGGAGGTGAACGTCACCCGGGTGAACTCGCTCTTGACCGCGCCGAGAGCCTCGAGCAGATACTGCGGGTTCAGGCCGAGGGTCACCTCGTCGCCGCCGTTCAGGTGCGCGTCGACCGACTCGGATGCTCGAGCCTGCTCACTGCCGGAGGCGTCCATCGTCACGCCGTCGGCGCCGAACGTGAAGCGCAGCGGGGCGGAGCGATCCAGCACCAGCGCGACACGGCGGACGGCCTCGATCAGGTCGCCGGTGTTCACGACCGCGTAATGGTCGGTCTGCTCGGGGAACAGTCGCCGAACGGGCGGGAAATTGCCCTTGATCAGGAGAGAGGTCACGGTCTTGTTGCCCGCAGTGAAGGCGATGATCTCGCGATCGCCCGCTCCCGAGAACGCGATCTCGATGTTGCCGGCGTGCGCGAAGGTCTTCCCGACCTCGGTGAGGGTGCGGGCCGGGACCAGTGCGGTCTGATCGGTGCCCTCGCCGTCCCAGGGAACATCGCGCAGCGAGACGCGGTAGCGGTCGGTGGCGACCAGACTCAGGTTGGTGCCCGACACCTCGAGCTGCACACCGGTGAGAACGGGAGTCACATCGTCGCGGGATGCTGCGAAGGCGACCTGCGCGATCGCGGTGCCGAAGTCCTCGGCGGGAACGACGCCGGTCGAACCGGTGACCTCGGGGATCGAGGGGTACTCCTCCACCGGCATCGCGGCGAGGGTGAATCGCGCCGAACCGCACGTGACGGCAATGCCGCCGTCCTCTTCGACGACGATCTCGATGGGTGCGTTCGGAAGACGGCTCGCGATGTCGGAGAGCAGCCGGCCGTGCACGAGGATCGTGCCCGGTTCATCGACGGTCGCCTCGATGGTGGTGCGAGCGGACGCCTCGTAGTCGAACGCCGAGAGCGTGAGGCCGCTGTCGGACGCCTCGATGAGAACTCCGGCGAGGATCGGCTGAGGATTGCGCTGCGGCAGCAGCTTCACGACGAAGGACACAGCCTCGCTGAAAACATCGCGGTTGACCTGGAACCTCACGGGCGCTCCCTCGTTGTCATTCACCCAGCGCAGCGGACCTGCTGCAGGCCATCCCATGCTAGTCGTACCGGACGAAGCCCTCACTACCCGGAATCCGCTCGTGAGCGGGTTCCGTCCACATCCGTCTGGTTATCGGATCGCCCATTACTGAGAGAGATCTCTTAACGGTGTTAACAACTGTGGATTCTGTGGATAACTCGGTGGATATCAACGAAGAGTAGGAAACTACATCCGTGTCACATGTGGACGCCCTGAGGAATCCGCGGGTTTCGGGTGCATCCGAGTCGGAAGACCCGATGGCGGTTATCCACAGGGGAGGGTGCTGCGAGGCATCCGATCGCTCGGGTTTCCACAAGTTATCCACAGCCCCTGCGGACAACCCGGCCGATTCCGCGGGACGGCAGGCGTGTCGGGGTCGTCAGCGGCGGCTGATCTGAGTGGTGATCTCGGTGACCTGGTTGTAGATCGAGCGGCGCTCCTTCATGAGTTCGCTGATCTTCTTGCAGGCGTACATCACCGTCGTGTGATCTCGGTTGCCGAAGAGCTGACCGATCTTCGGCAACGACAGGCTCGTGCGCTCCCGGCACAGGTACATGGCGATCTGGCGTGCGACAGCGATCTGCTGCGACCGGCTGGAGCCGTACAGATCGTCGACCGTGAGCTTGAAGTAGGCCGCCGTCGCCGTGATGATGTCGGTCGGGGAGATGACGTTGTCGTCTGCGGTGTCGATGATGTCGCGCAGGACGGACTGGGCCAGGGAGATGTCCAGCGCCGAGCGGTTCAGGCTGGCGAACGCCGAGACCCGGATGAGTGCGCCCTCCAGTTCGCGGATGTTGGAGGAGACGACGGTCGCGATGTATTCGAGCACCTCATCGGGGATGTGCAGCGAGTCGCTCTGGGCCTTCTTGCGGAGGATGGCGATGCGGGTCTCGAGGTCGGGCGCCTGCACGTCGGTGATGAGGCCCCACTCGAAGCGGCTGCGCATACGGTCCTCGAAACCGGTGAGCAGCTTCGGTGCGACGTCGCTGGTGATCACGACCTGCTTGTTGTGATCGTGCAGCTGATTGAAGGTGTGGAAGAACGCCTCCTGCGTCTCGGCTCGACCCTGCAGGAACTGGATGTCGTCGATCATCAGGATGTCGACCTCACGGTACCTGCTCTGGAATGCGGCGCCGCGGTTGTTCGCGATCGAGTTGATGAAGTCGTTCGTGAACTCCTCGCTGGACACGTAGCGGACCTTCACTCCCGCGTACAGCGACTGCGCGTAGTCGCCGATGGCGTGCAGCAGGTGCGTCTTGCCGAGACCCGAGTCGCCGTAGATGAACAGTGGGTTGTACGCCTTCGCAGGTGCTTCGGCCACGGCCACCGCTGCTGCGTGCGCGAAGCGGTTGGACTGGCCGATCACGAAGTTGTCGAAGGTGTACTTCGGATTCAGGCGCGACTCATGCCGCAGCTGGGTGGGCGCTTCGACGGCGGATTCCAGTCGAACGGGCTCGGGCGTCGCGAAGTCGGGGACCGAGATCGGTGCGGCCGGTTGATCGGCGAGCTCGTGATTGACGACCGTGCGATACGAGGAGACCTCGTCTCCGATGGCGGTGAGCGCCTCCATCAGGGGAAGACGCAGCCGCTTGTTGATCTGGGCGGCGGTCAGATCGTTGGGCACGTCGAGGTACAGCACCCCCGCCATGACGCCGGCCGGAACGACCAGGCTGAGGAATCCGTGCAGCTGAGGCGAAACCCGCTCATCCTCGGAGAGACGCTCGAGCAGAGTCGACCAGATCGGCACATCGGGGTGGGCTGCAGTGGTCATGGTGCTCCGGGCGAGGTTGTGGAAAGGTCGCCTGAAGCGTGGTCTCCCCCTGTGGATAACGTCGTCTGCCACGGTAGTCACCGGTGGCCGGAACATCAAGCCGCCCGCGGAAACACGCGGGTGTGTCGTGATCCGATGCGAAGTCCACAGTTGTGGATAATGGATGTGCGCAACCGGCAGACAGGGAAGGGGCATCCGTCGGTGGATTTGCCCTGCGCGACGGCAGGTCGTACCCTTAATCGGTTGACTTATGCCTATTGGCAGAACCCCCTGTCTCCGGATGACGAACCCCGGTGACACCACCATTTCCGGAGTGATTCCATGACCAAGCGCACCTTCCAGCCCAACAACCGCCGTCGCGCCAAGAAGCACGGTTTCCGTGCTCGTATGCGCACCCGTGCCGGTCGCGCCATCCTGTCGGCACGCCGCACGAAGGGCCGCACCGAGCTCTCGGCGTAAGCCACAGCCCGGATCCGCCTTGCTCGCCCGGCCGAATCGTCTGACTCGCGGTGTCGACTACCGTCAGGTGGTTCGCCGTGGCGCGCGGTGCGGTGGATCGCGCCTGATCACCTCAGTGCTGCCTGCGGCAGAGGTGCGCGGAGCACGATTCGGCTTCATCATCAGCAAGCAGGTAGGAACCGCCGTGGTTCGCAATACCATCCGACGTCGCCTGAAGGCGATCTGCGCGGAGTTCCTGGACACGGTTCCCGAGGGCACGGACATTGTCATCCGTGCCCTTCCCGCATCCGCCGGCGCGGACTTCGTCGAGCTGCGCGCGGATGTCGTGCGCTGCCTCAATCGACTGGTGGCCGGAACGGTCCGAACATGAGCGCGCTGCCGTCCTACGCATTCGGAACAGCGCGGTTCCGCGCATCCGACCTGCTGCGCAGCATCCTGATTCTTCCCCGCAACGCGGTTCTCGCCTTCCTGGTGGCGTACCGGTCTGTGATCTCGCCGCTGTATGGGGACGTTTGCAGGTATTACCCGTCTTGTTCCGCATACGCTGTAGGTGCGGTCCAGCAGCATGGTGCGCTGTGGGGAGCAGTTCTCTCCGCGTGGCGCATCCTGCGCTGCAACCCGTGGAGCAAGGGCGGCGTCGACGACGTCCGTCCGCACGCTCACTTCCGATACGAACTGACTCCGCACGGATTCGTCGTACCCGCTCGAAAGGACTGAACAGTGGGTCTTGACCTTCTGCTCGCAAGCACGCCCCCCGCAGACTCGGGTGGGGGATTCGACCTGCTCGGCATCGTGCTGTGGCCGCTGAAGTGGGCGGTCGAGCTGATCCTGGTCGCCTGGCACTGGCTGCTCACCGTCGTCGGTCTGCCCACGGCATCCGGAGTCACCTGGGTCCTGGCGATCGTCGGTCTCGTGATCGTGGTTCGGGCGGCGGTCTTCCCGCTGTTCGTGAAGCAGATCAAGAGCCAGCGCAAGATGATGGAGATCGCTCCTGAGCTGAAGAAGGTTCAGGAGAAGTACAAGGGCAAGCGCGATCAGCTCTCCCGTGAGGCCATGAGTCGCGAAACCATGGCGCTGTACAAGAAGCACGGCACGACGCCGATGTCGAGCTGTCTGCCGTTGCTCGTGCAGATGCCGATCTTCTTCGCCCTCTTCAGTGTGCTGCGCGATGTCGGCACGCACGCCAAGGCCGGCGGCGGAGGCGTGGGGATGCTGACGCCCGAGCTCACCAAGGAGTTCTACGACGCGAAGCTGCTGGGCACCGTGTCCCTGCACGAGACGCTCGGCGATGCCTGGTCGGGGCAGAACACCCCGGCGATCGTGCTGCTGGTGATCCTGGTCGTGCTCATGATCGGATCGCAGTTCTACACCCAGTTGCAGATCATCTCGAAGAACCTGTCGCCCGAGGCCAAGACCGGCCAGGCGTACCAGATGCAGAAGATCATGCTCTACATCCTGCCGCTGGGCTTCATCTTCTCGGGTGTCTTCTTCCCTCTCGGCGTCGTCGTCTACTGGTTCGTCTCGAACCTGTGGACCATGGGACAGCAGTTCATGGTCATCCGTGAGATGCCGACGCCCGGTTCTGAGGCCGCTCGTGCTCGCGAGGAGCGTCTGGCTCGCAAGGGCAAGGCGATCGCCGCCGACGGCAAGGTCGTTCCGATGGCCGTGTACGAGGCCGAGCAGCAGCGGAAGCTGGAAGAGGTGGAGCGCGCGAAGGCCGAGACCCCCAAGCGTGAACAGCCGATGAGCAAGAAGCGTGCGAAGAAGAAGGGGTCCAACTGATGGGCACTGACGAACTGAAGACTTCTGCGGAGTCGACGGTCGAGGACCTCGAGCGCGAGGGCGACATCGCGGCGGACTTCCTCGAAGGGCTGCTGGACATCGCCGACATCGACGGAGACCTGAACCTCGATGTCCGACAGGGGCGCGCATACGTCTCGGTCGAAGCGGAGGATGACGGTCTGTCCGTGCTCTCCGCGCCGGAGACAGTCCAGGCTCTGCAGGAGCTGACCCGTCTTGCCGTGCAGAGCAGCACGGGTTCCTTCTCCCGCATGATCCTCGACATCGGTGGTTCGCGCGACACGCGTCGCCGGCAGCTCGAGTCGTTGGTGAACGCCGCGGCTGCTCGGCTGGACGACGGCGCCGGCCAGGCGTCTCTGCCGGCGATGTCCAGCTACGAGCGCAAGCTGGTGCACGACATCGCTGCTGAGCGCGGTCTCGTCTCGGAGTCGTACGGCGAAGGCGCTGACCGGCACACGGTGATCACCCGCGGCTGAGTCCCGTGCTCGCGGATGTTTCACGTGAAACGGTGCGCGCGTTAGTTCCCGGTCGTGGAACTCGCTTCCCGTCATTGAGCGAGCGAAGCGAGTCGAAATGCTGGGGACGTAAGCCTCCCGGTCATTGAGCGAGCAAAGCGAGTCGAAATGCAACCCGTACAGGAACCCAGATGACTGATCCCGTAGAACCAGAGCCGTCCGTCGCGGCATCCCTCTTCGGCGACCGCATCGATCTGGCTCGCCGGTTCACGTCTGCGCTGGAGGCTGAAGGTGAGCTGCGTGGTCTGATCGGTCCGCTGGAGCTCCCCCGTCTCTGGACGCGTCACATTCTGAACTCGGTGATCGCCGCCCCTCTGTTCCATGGATCTGTTGCCGATATCGGATCGGGCGCCGGCCTGCCCGGCCTTGTCCTCGCAATCGCGCGTCCCGATGTGCAGTGGACCCTGGTGGAACCGATGGAGCGTCGAGTGATGTGGCTCGATGAGCAGGCCGCGGCGCTCGGCCTCGACAATGTGACGGTGATGCGCGCCCGTGCAGAGGATGTCGGACTTGAGTTCGATGTCGTCACGGCTCGTGCGGTGAGTGCGCTGAGAACTCTGGTTCCGATCACCGCACCGCTGGCGAAGGATGGGGGAGAGCTGATCTTCCTCAAGGGTCAGAGCGTGGAAGCCGAGATCGATGCCGCGCAGAAGGCATTGAGGAAGCACAAGGTCACGGAGGTCTCGGTGGATATCCTCGGCGAGGGTGTGCTCACAGAGACCACCCGCGTGTTCCGCGCTCGCGTCCGCGCCTGACATCCGCTCCCGTTCCTGCCGGTCGTTGAGCGAGCGAAGCGGGACGAAACGTGTTCCTGCGAGTGGTGCATTTCGTCTCGTCGCTGCGCTCCTCGCTCAATGTCCGAGGGATTCTCCCGGTCGTTGAGCGAGCGAAGCGAGTCGAAACGTCTTGCTGGTTGTTCCTCCACCGATCGCCGTTTCACGTGAAACATCGGTGGGAGGTAGGGGTTCGTTTGTGTGGGGGACGCCATTTCGTCTCGTCGCTGCGCTCCTCGCTCACTGTCCGAGGGATTCTCCCGGTCGTTGAGTGAGTGGAGCGAGTCGAAACGACTTGCTGGGTGTTCCTGCACGGATTTCCGTTTCACGTGAAGCATCCACAGTTGCCGGGTTTAGCTCGGCACCAGATGATCGGTTCTTCTACGCTCAGCCCATGACCGGCTACGCCTACATCCTCCGCTGCTCCGACGGGACCTTCTACGCGGGGAGTACCCGCGACCTGTACAACCGTCTTGAAACTCATGCGCAGGGGCTGGGCAGCGCGTACACGGCATGCCGACTCTCTGTCGAGCTCGTCTGGTTCGCGGAGTTCGACCGGATTGCCGATGCTTTCGGGCTGGAGAAGCGAATTCAGGGGTGGAGTCACGCGAAGCGTCTCGCCTTCATCGAGGGTGGCTTCGACGCGATCAAGGGCTGGAGTGCTCGTGAGCGCAAGTTGCGCGCTGTTTCGGACCCGCCGACTCCCGGTCGTTGAGCGAGCGTAGCGAGTCGAAACGTCGTCGGTTACAGCGTCGCATTTCGTCTCGTCGCTGCGCTCCTCGCTCAATGACCGGGAGGCCGGGATGTTTCACGTGGAACTGCCCCCATGGGAGGTACGTTTCGTCTCGTCGCTGCGCTCCTCGCTCAATGTCCGAGGGATTCTCCCGGTCCTTGAGCGAGCGGAGCGAGTCGAAACGCACACGCTCCTCGCTCAACGACCGGGTGTCCGCGATGTTTCACGTGAAACGGCCCCTATAGGCGTGCTTGCTCGTTTCGCCATGTCGGCGGGCGCGGATAGAGTGGTAGACGGTCCCGAAAGGAGTCGATGTTTCACGTGAAACCATCCGACACAGCATCGCCGAACCACGATTTCGGGATGGACACCCCGCTTGCTCGCGAACTCGCCGACCTCTCCAGTCGCCGCAAAGCGCTTCGTGACGTGAACGTCAGCTTCTCCGGTGATACTCGCATCTTCACGGTGTCGAACCAGAAGGGCGGCGTCGGCAAGACGACGACAGCCGTGAACCTGGCATCCGCACTCGCAGATCTCGGCGCAAAAGTCCTGGTCATCGATCTCGACCCTCAGGGGAACGCGTCCACGGCGCTCAACGTCACACACACGGCAGACACTCCGAGCATCTATGAAGTGCTCATCGATGATCTTCCCTTCGGACAGATCGTGCAGGAGAGCCCGGAGTCTCCGAATCTCTTCTGCGCCCCCAGTACGATCCACCTCGCCGGTGCGGAGATCGAGCTCGTCTCCCAGGTGGCACGTGAATTCAGACTGAGGCGCGCCCTGCAGAGCTACCTCGAAAAGGACCCGAAGGACGTCGTCATCATCGACTGTCCTCCGTCGCTCGGGCTGCTCACGATCAACGCGTTCACTGCGGCGACCGAGGTGCTCATCCCGATCCAGTGCGAGTACTACGCACTCGAGGGGCTCAGCCAGTTGCTCGGCAGCATCCAGATGATCCAGAAGCACCTCAATCCCGAACTCGCCCTCTCCACGATCCTGCTCACGATGTTCGACGCGCGCACGCGCCTGGCACAGCAGGTCGCCGACGAGGTTCGCACCCACTTCCCGGAACAGGTTCTCGACGCCGTCATCCCTCGTTCCGTGCGCGTTTCCGAGGCGCCCAGTTTCGGCCAGACCGTGATCGCCTATGACGGATCATCCGCCGGTGCGGTCGCATATCGTGAAGCAGCGGTGGAGATCGCACGTCGCGCTCCGCGCGCGGCTCAGAACAAGGAGAAATGATGGCGAAGCGAACAGGACTCGGGCGCGGCATCGGTGCCCTCATCCCGACCACGGATCACTCGGAGCGCCCCGTCGATGTCTTCTTCCCCGGCGCGGTGAAGGTCGCACCCGCAGAGTCGACCGAGACGCCCATCGCGACGCAGTCGGATGCCGATCTCGCTGAGGTTCCCGGCATCCGGCTCATCCAGGTCGACCCGAACACCATCGTCCCGAACCCTCGTCAGCCGCGCACCCACTTCGATGAGGGTGATCTCTCGGAACTGGTGCACAGCGTGCGCGAGTTCGGTGTGCTGCAGCCGGTCGTCGTGCGCAGGAACGCGGCCGGCGAGTACGAGCTGATCATGGGGGAGCGGCGTACCCGGGCCGCCCGCGCTGCGGGCCTCTCCGAGATTCCGGCGATCGTCCGCGAGACCGCGGACGAGGATCTGCTGCGGGATGCCCTTCTCGAGAACCTGCACCGCTCCGAGCTGAACCCGCTCGAGGAGGCGTCCGCGTATCAGCAGCTCCTCGAGGACTTCGGCATCACCCAGGAAGAGCTGGCCACACGCATCGGTCGCTCGCGGCCGCAGATCAGCAACACGATCCGCCTGCTGCGTCTGCCGGTGCCCGTCCAGCAGCGCGTCGCCGCGGGTGTCCTCTCCGCAGGCCACGCGCGTGCGATCCTGTCGGTCGATGACCCGGAGCGCATGCAGCGACTCGCCGACAAGGTCGTGAACGAGGACCTGTCCGTCCGTGCGACAGAGGCCGCGGCGAAGGCTCTCCCGACCGCCCCCGGTAGCAGGACCAAGCCGCAGGCCGGCGCACGTCGGGCGTACCTCGACGAGGTCTCCAGCAAGCTGGGCGATCGTCTCAACACGCGCGTGCAGATCGCCCTGGGTGCACGAAAAGGCCAGATCAAGATCGAATTCGCATCAATTCAGGATCTCAATCGCATCCTGACTGACCTGGGAGAGGCCGAGTACGGCAATCGCTGACGTACGCTGGAGAGATGAGCGAATCAGTGCCCCGTCGCGCCAGTCTGGAAGTGCTTCGCGCGGAGGCCACGGATGAGCTCTCCGTCCTGATCCAGGAGCGGCTCCGCTCCGGTGAGGACCCTTGGGACTTCATGGAGGACCTGCCGAGCGTCGACGAGCTCGTGGTGTACCTGTTGCGCGCTGAGAACATCACCGCGAACGACGGCGTACGCCCGAACGCCGCCCGTCACTACCGCGTGCTGCGACAGATCGCGCTCGAATATCCCGAGCTGACGAGCACCGTCTGGCACCTGCTCGGCGAGCAGCGTCACCGCAACTGGGATCCGACGATCGCCGACGCCTCCTGAGCGGAGACACCCGCGCATACAACGGGCCCGCCACCCCGGAAGGGTGGCGGGCCCGTCTGCAGGGTCAGTCGGTCAGCCGATGAACGCTGCGAGGTCCTTCTCGAGCGCGAACTTCGGCTTCGCGCCGATGATGGTCGTCTTGACCTCGCCGCCCTGGAACACCTTCATCGCGGGAATCGAGGTGATCTGGTACTGCATCGCGAGGTTCGGGTTCTCGTCGACGTTCAGCTTGAGAATGGTGATCTTCTCGGGGTTCTCGGACTGGATCTCGTCGAGAACCGGCGAGACCATGCGACACGGGCCGCACCATTCGGCCCAGAAGTCGACCAGAACGGGTCCTTCTGCCTTCAGGACGTCCTGCTCCCAGGTCGCCTCGGTGGTTGCCTTGGCAGTCATGAAACTCTCCTTGTTCGTTGTCATCCGATCGAACACCGGATGCGGTGTAACTGTTCCCGGCGTGTCAGCCGAGGATGATCTCCGCGGCCTCGGCTGCCGGCTCCTCGACGGAGGCGTCCTCGAGCGACGCCAGGAAGTGCTCCACGTCCAGTGCCGCGACGACTCCCGAACCGGCGGCCGTGGCAGCCTGACGGTAGGTGGGGTCGATCACATCGCCCGCCGCGAAGATACCGGGCACGGAGGTCAGTGAACTGCGGCCGTCGACCCAGATGGTGCCGGCCGGGGTGAGCTCGAGCTTGCCGTGCACGAGATGCGTGCGGGGGTCGTTTCCGATCGCGACGAACACGCCCTGCAGATCCAGCTCGCGAGTCGAGCCGTCCACGGTCGAACGCAGACGCACGCCGGTCGTCTCGAACTCGCCGAGGATCTCCTCGACCTCGCTGTTCCAGATGAACTCGATCTTCTCGTTCGCGAACGCCCGCTCCTGCATGATCTTCGATGCGCGCAGGCTGTCCTTGCGGTGGATGACGTAGACCTTCGACGCGAAGCGGGTCAGGAAGGTCGCCTCTTCCATGGCCGAGTCGCCGCCGCCGACGACGGCGATCGTCTTCTCGCGGAAGAAGAATCCGTCGCACGTCGCGCACCAGGAGACGCCGTGACCGGAGAGCCGCTCTTCGCCCTCGATGCCGAGCTTGCGGTACGCGGATCCGGTCGCGTAGATGATGGTAGATGCCTCGTGCACGGCACCCGAGCCCAGTGTGACCTTCTTGACCGGGCCGGACACGTCAAGATCCACGACGTCGTCGTAGAGCACCTCGGTGCCGAACCGCTCGGCCTGCTCCTGCATCTTGACCATCAGATCAGGGCCCTGGATGCCCTCGGGGAAGCCCGGGAAGTTCTCGACATCCGTGGTCTTCGTCAGCTCACCGCCGACCTCGACGGAGCTTGCGACCATGAGCGGCTGCAGGTTGGCTCGCGCCGCGTAGATGGCAGCGCTGAATCCGGCCGGACCCGATCCGATGATGATGACCTGACGCATTATTCTCCTCTGCCCGCATACGGGGACACCGGATGCGATGAACCCGTCACGACTGCTTAAACCAATGGTAACCGGGGGACATTCCCTCAGGCTGAGCGGCTCAGCATCCCTGTTCAGCGGGAGGGCAGGAATCGAGCGAGAAGACTGCGAGCGGATGCCAGTTCGGGCGCCCTGATCACGATCAGCACGATCGCGTAGACGACAACGGCCACGAGTCCGATGACCCCGGTGCCCATCGCGCCCAGCATCTTGTCGACGAAGGCCGACCCCGTCTGACCGGCGGTCCAGCCATCCCCCGCGCCCATCAGCACGAAGGCGCCCCAGCCCGCGAATCCTGCGGGGATGGCGGCGATCGCGAAGCGCAGCAGGGACATGAGGGTGCTCGGCAGCTCGAGCCCGCCCAGCCTGTTGCGCAGGATCCAGATCGCGATCACGGTCTGCACGATGCCGGCGAGGGACTGTCCGAGTGCGATCGCGGCGGCGAGCTGCCCCAGGCCTTCATCGGTATGGCCGAACAGAGCGCCCGCGAGCACCGAGAACCCGATGATCAGCGCCACCTGCACGAGGGTGAACAGGAAAGGCGTGCGGGTGTCGCCGTAGGCGTAGAACGTGCGCTGCACGATGAACAGCAACGAGAGCGGCACGAGCCCGACGAGATAGCAGATCAGCACGGGGGCGGCCTGCACGGCCTGGGCGGCGTCCTCGGTGAAGATGCGCGTTGCGGGCACGGCGGCCACGGCCAGGGCGACGCCGGAACCGACGACGAACAGCAGCACGAAGCGCATGCAGCGGGCCACGTCGTTGCGTACCTCGTCATCGCGCTGGGCGGCGGCGTGCTCTGCGATCTGGGTGAAGTAGGGGGTGCCGATGGAGATCGCGAAGATCGAGTACGGCAGCATGAACACCAGCCAGGCGGCCATCATCAGCGCCGTCGACGGGTGATCACCCGATGCCGCCGTCACCACCCGCGTCTGGATGAGTCCGGCGATCTGACCGGCGATGACCATCAGGAACGTCCACCCGGCCAGCGACCCCACTTGTCCGAGACCCACACCGCGCCAGCGGAAGTCGGGACGCAGGGTCAGCCCGGTGCGCTTCCACGCGAACAGCAGCAGAGCGCCCTGCAGGGCGATGCCGACAGTGGCGGTGCCGCCGAGGACGGCGATCATCGAGGGATCCCAGACATCGACCTGGTTCTGGTTCCCGCCGAACAGCGCGATGAACACGAGGAAGCCGATGATGGAGATGATGTTGTTCGCGACCGGTGTCCACGTGTACGGCCCGAACACCCGCTTGGCGTTGAGCGTCTCGCCGATCAGCGCGTACAGGCCGTAGAAGAAGATCTGAGGCAGACACCAGTAGGCGAAGGCGGTGCCGAGTGCCAGCTGGTCGGGGGTGAACTTGTCGGCGTAGAGCACCACGAGCCAGGGCGCGAGCAGCATCGCCAGCACGGTGGCGCCCAGGAACACCACGGTCCCGAGCGTGAACAGCTTGGAGATGTACGCGCGGCCACCGTCGCTGTGGGTCGCCGACTTCACGATCTGGGGGATGATCACCGCGGTCAGGATGCCGGTCTGGATGATCGTGAAGACGTTGTTGGGCAGCTGGTTCGCGACGGCGAACGCGTCCGCGGGACGTCCGAAGCTGCCGATCGCCGCCACGAGCACGATCGTGCGCACGAGTCCGGTGACGCGGGAGACGAGGGTCCCTGCGCCGAGGATGGCACTGGCTCGGCCGAGACTGCTCACTCGTCCTCCTTGGTCGGTGCGGGCACAGCATCCGTGTCGTCATCCGCCCCGACGGCAGCGGAAGCCGCATCCCGGCGCCGGCGCCGCACAGTGCGGATGAGTCCGAAGACGAACAGCAGCCCGATCAGGGCACCCAGGATGCCGATGCCGATGCCCTCCCAGTCGGCACGCAGCGTGACATCCGCTGACGTCGGCTGGCCGATGGCGACGTCGGATTCGCTGGTGAGACGGAAGTCCACCCGTACCTCGCCGCTGGCCACGCGCGCCTCGATCGGCACGTCGACGCGGGCGACACTGGCACCGATCACCTCCACCGGGGTCGCCGGAGCGATGTCCAGTCGAGGATCGGACGGATCGCTGTGCAGGACCACATGGACGGTCCACGGCAGGTCGTTGCGCACCCAGACGGGCAGGGGAGCGGCCGACGTGATCAGCTGCACGGGCTTGGGCTGCTGGATGCTCACGGAGCGCAGCGTGGTCTGCACGCTCGCGGCCCGGGTGGCCGCCGCGGCCGCGAACTGGTCGTCGGTGAGGCTCACGCCGATGGTGCGCAGCATCCGGATGCGCTCGGGTGCCAGCAGCACGGCGGGCACCTCGAGGACCGACGAGAACGCCTGCATCCGCTTCTCGTCACCGAGCATGGACTTCAGTGCGGTGGCGCGGGTCGTGTCGGTGGTGGTGGTGAGTGCCGCGGATGCTGCGGGCGACGTCTCCAGCGCCGACAGTCTCAGTGTGGGGCTGGCGAACAGGCTCAACAGGTCGCGGACCGCGACGGGGGAGCGGGTCTCCGAGCGGTCGAGGCCGACCAGGATCGTCGAGGTCTTCTGCTCGGCGAAGAACAGGTGTCCGGCCGCCGCGGCCAGCTCTCGGGCGATCGCGGCAGCATCGGTCAGTTCGGCTGCGGCGGACAGACGTGCGGATGCCGCCGCATCCGTCACCAGTACATCGTGGCCTCTGACGGTGCTGTGCGCCGTCGCCTCCTTCGAAAGGGAGGTGGAGGGAAGGATCGTGGTCGCCGTGCCCCCGAGGTAGGTGTCGAACGCGTCGAGGTCCTCCTCGGTCACGTCGGCACGCGGCCACAGCACGTGCGTGTGCGCGCCGGATACCGCGGACAGCGCCGCGTTGTCGGGGAGAGCGGGCGTCGGCGGCGTCGTCGCGGTCGGTTGGGTCGTGGGGGCGGGCGTGCTCTGCGTGAAGTCGTCGGGCTGCATCAGTGGCGTCAGATCGAGCGGCCCGAGCAGGCCGGTCTGGCCCGCCTGCGCCTGCGTCGCGGCATCCGCATCGGCGAACTGCAGCGTGACGACGTCGTTCGGAAGCCGCTCGAGGCGCTGCAGCCAGTCGATGGCGCTCTGCGGCGCCTGTGACCCCAGTATCCGGATGGAAGCCGGGATCGCCGGGTCGACCGCGAGGATCGCTGAGGTTCCGGTGAGCGCGTCGAGCTGACCGGTCAGGTCGCCGTCCGCAGCGGTCAGGGCTGTCAGCTCCTCCGCAGTGAGCAGTGCACCCGCGGCGGGGGTGGCCGTGATGGGGATGATCACCCCGACGACCGGTGAGCCGGGCGCCGACACCACGAGGACGGTGGTCGCCGTGAGGTTCCAGACCGTCGTGTCGGCATCGTCGGTCGAGGCACCGGTGAGACGGGCGCGCACCGGATAGACGCCGGGCTTCAGGCTGCCCAGGCTCACGGCATCCGCGATCATGTCGACGGTGCCGGTCGTCCCCTGAGCGAGCTCCGGCGAGGGTGCGGTCGCGACGGAGTGGAAGTCGCCCGGTGCGGTCTGCTCGTCCAGCCAGGCATTCAGTGCCGTTCCGTCCGGCAGGGGCGTGCTGTCGACCTCGAGCGACAGGGTGCCGGCGCTCAGCGCGTCGTCGCTGTCGTTCGTGATCGTCACCGTGGTCACCAGGGGCCCGCCGGGATCGATGGACGCCTCGGTGGAGACCATCAGGCCGACGCCGGCGGTCTCGGCGGCAGGGTCGTCGGCCGCGGCAGCCCGGGGGGCGTCCGCGAAAGCGCCGCTGAGGGCGAGGGAGCCGACGACGAGCACCGCGGCGAGTCGGCTCAACAGCCTGGACGCGCGCGGGCGGGAGCCGTTGCGGGGGGAGATCGCAGTCATAGTTCAGGTCGGCGGTGCTGAAGGATCGGCACGGTCGACGCCCCCGATTCTAGGTGGCGAGCGGCTGGGAACCCTGAAGGCGCGTAGAGTGACGGCCGTGCCGGATCATGCCCAGCCCCTCCCCGACCTCGTGCTCGCACAGGCGCTCGCCGCCGATCTGGACGCCGCGGACTTCCGTTCCGACCCGCTGCGGCTGCTGTGGGGCGAGGAGGCGGACGATGCTCTGGCGCGCGGTCTCCGCGAGCCGATCCTGCGCGCCATCGCTTCGCAGGACGGCCCGCTGGCGACTCTGGGCCGGCTCTTCGTGCTCGGGATGCCGCAGCCGCAGGACGCCGTGCAGCGCGCGCTGCCCCGGGTGGGCGTCGACGGACTGGTCGCCCTGGGACTGGTGAGCACACAGGGCGACGCGGTGGTGCCGCAGGCGATCATCCGACCGCAGTCCTTCGTGGATGTCGACGGCGTCGGCGAGTGGTGGATCGCCAGCGACCTCGATGAGATCGCGCTGGGCACCGCGCTTCCCGCCGACCACGTGCTCGGCGTGGGCGGCGCATCCCGCACCCTCGCAGAGCTGGTGATCCCGGCACCGGTGGAGCGAGCTCTGGATCTGGGCACCGGATGCGGCATCCAGGCGCTGCTGGTCTCCCGGCACGCGCAGGTCGTGGTCGCCACCGACATCTCGGATCGGGCGCTCGCCTTCGCCGAGTTGAACGCGCAGCTGAACGGCGTGCGCAACATCGAGTTCCGTCCGGGCAGCATGTTCGAACCCGTCGCCGGTGAGGCGTTCGACCTGATCGTGTCGAACCCGCCCTTCGTCATCACCCCTCGGGCCACGGGGATTCCGGAGTACGAGTACCGTGACGGCGGTCTGATCGGCGATGCGCTGGTCGAGCACTTCCTGCGATCGGCGCCGGAGCATCTGCGACCCGGCGGGATCGCGCAGCTGCTGGGCAACTGGGAATCGCGCGGCGGCGCGGCCGGTCTGGACCGGGTCGGCTCGTGGGTCGGCGAGGATCTCGACGTCTGGGTGATCCAGCGCGAGGAGCTCTCGCCGCTGGCGTACGCGGAACTGTGGATCCGAGACGCCGGGACGCTGCCGCGGGATGCCGAATTCACCCGCCTGCTGACCGCCTGGCTCGACGACTTCGCCGCGCGCGGCGTGACCGCGATCGGCTTCGGCTACATCCTGCTGCGCCGGCCGGCCCCCCACGTGGACGGGCCCGCGCGCCAGCCGGACGCGCCCTCGGACCGCCTCCGCCGGTTCGAGACCGTCACCCAGCCGGTGTCGAACCTCGGTCGCGCCCTCGGTGCGGGCCTGGCCGCCCATGACGCGCTGGCCGAGGGCATCCCGGATCATCTCGTCGTCGCCGCCGACGTGACCGAGGCGCGCCACCACCTGCCGGGCGACGGCGACCCCAGCGTGATCGAGCTGCGACAGGGCGGCGGTTTCTCCCGCACGATCGGTGTCGACTCCGCGCTCGCGGGATTCGTGGGCGCCTGCGACGGCGAGCTGTCCGTCGCTCAGATCGTCGGCGCCCTCGCCGACCTGTTCGACGTGCCGGTCGCCGATCTCTGGGGCGACCTGGAGCCGCGCATCCGTCGGCTGATGCTGGACGGATTCCTGCTTCCCGCGGACGACGCGGAATAGCATCCGCAATTCATTCGTTTGGATAGAACATGAAGGCTTTCGGATTCCTCTCCTTCGGGCACTACGCAGATGTGCCCGGTTCGGTCACGCGCACCGCCGGCGAGATGCTGCACCAGACCATCGAGATCGCCGAGGGCGCCGATGAGATCGGGGTGAACGGCGCCTACGTGCGCGTGCACCACTGGGCTCGGCAGGCGGCATCCCCCATCCCGCTGCTGACGGCGATGGCCGCCCGCACCCAGCGCATCGAGGTCGGCACCGGCGTGATCGACATGCGGTACGAGAACCCGTTCCAGTTCGCCGAGGAGGCCGCAGCGCTGGACCACATCGCCGACGGCCGCATCGCGCTGGGCGTCAGCCGTGGCTCACCCGAGACCGCGCTGCGCGGCTACGAGACCTTCGGATACGTCGACGCCGAGGACACCGAGCGCGGCAGTGTGATGGCCCGCGAGAAGTTCGACCTGTTCCTGCGCATCATCGACGGTGAGCGCATCGCTCCCGGCGATCCGCGTATGGTCGGCGCCGGACAGTACCTGGCGATCGAGCCGCAGTCGCCCACGCTGCGCGATCACATCTGGTGGGGAGCGGGCTCTCGAGCCACCGCCGAGGACACCGGGCGCAAGGGCCTGAACCTGATGAGCTCGACCCTGCTCACCGAGGCCACCGGTCAGCCGTTCCACGAGCTCCAGCGCGAGCAGATCGACCTCTTCCGCGCCGCGTACAAGGATGCCGGGCACACCGGCAGCCCTCGCGTCTCCGTCAGCCGCAGCGTCTTCCCGCTCGTCAGCGACAAGGATCGCGCCTACTTCGGGCTGCGCTCGGCCGAGAACGGCGACCAGATCGGCATCATCGACGGGTACCGCTCCACCTTCGGCAAGACCTATGCGGCCGAGCCGGATGTGCTCATCGAGCAGCTGCGCGCCGACGAGGCCGTCATGGCGGCCGACACCCTGATGCTCACCATCCCGAACCAGCTCGGCCCCGAGTACAACCTGCACGTGCTGCAGGCCTTCGCCGAGCATGTCGCGCCCGGGCTGGGCTGGAAACCGAACACCGAAGGACCCGTCCAGGGCGATCCGGTCGCCTGACACGGTCGGCCGCCGCCACTCTCGAGAGCCGAACCATCTCCGGCACCCGCGGGACCGGCACTCGCGCACGGAGCGCAGCCGTGCATAGGCTGTCACGATGAGCGAACTGGCAGGCTCCGCGTTCGGCGATCCGGAACAGATCTGGGTCGACTCCGCGGCATCCGCGCCGAGTGCGGAGCGCACCCCAGCCGATGATCCGCCGGATCTGAGTGACAAGTCGGAGTTCTTCTCCCATGTCGTGCTGTATCGCTCGCGGGTGGGCGTGCCGCTGGTCCTGCTGTTCTTCGCGATCGTTCTCATCGCCGCACCGTTCCTGTTCGCAGGGGTGGAGCTCGAACCGGCCTGGGCGCTGCCCACGGTGTGCTGGACGCTGGCGCCGATCGGAATCCTCATTGCGGTGATCTACTTCGTGCGACACTCGCCGAGTGCTCAACAGGCCCTGGCGGAGGAAGCCTACGAGCAGTTCCGGAGCGCGGGAGTCCTCGGTCGAGTGGTGCCGACGGATCTGGTGCTGAACAACGAAGCCGACGGGTCCCAGACCTTGGCCGCCCTGGTGATCGACGTGAACTGCTCGCCGACTCGATCGCTGCGGCTGCAGGTCGCTTTTGAGCGGTGGCTGGCTGTGCTGCAGTCCGACTCCGAGCTGCGCCATCGGATGATCGGCTGGCTGACGACGCTGGACGAGCCGGTCGCCAGTGAGCGGATCTTCGGTGCGGATGCCGAGGGCGGCTATCTCATCCCACGGCAGATCTATGCAGCATGGGCGATCATCGTCCCCGACGCGGGTGCGCCCGTGGAGTCCTGGGACATGGCCAAGCGGCGCAGCATCCCGGTCCATTGAGCGTGCCGAGGCCGATGACGTTGGTGGGATCGTCCTGCTCGCCATCACGCTGACCGCCTGTCGTCTCCGACAGCGGGCCCGCGCACCTGTACGAGGCCTGCTGACCCGCCGCGTCGACGAAGCGCCATGACGAAGGGCGCCGCCCGGAGAAGTCCGGACGGCGCCCTCGTGTGCATTCGCCTACTCGACGCGCATGCGCCGGCGGGCGATCAGGAACGCCGCCCCGAGCGCCAGCAGCACGGCGGCCGTGGCGACGTAGGGCATGCTGTCGGCGCCCGTCGTGGCGAGGCCGCCGCCCGAGCCAGAGCCCGCGCCGGCACCCGCGTCCGGGTCGGTCGTGCCGGGCTGGCTGTCGTCATCCCCGTCACCGGGGACCACCGCAGCCGCCGTGACGGTCAGCGCCGAGGTGACCTCCGAGCCGTCGGCGCGGATCACGGCGAGCGTGTGCTGTCCGGCATCCGTCGCCGCGGGGATCGCGACCGTCGCGCTGAAGGCGCCGTCGGCATCCGCCGTCACCGATCCCACGCGCACGGGGTCCGAGCGCAGCTCGAACACGAGCTCCTCGCCGGCGGTGAAGCCGGTGCCCGACACCTCGACCGAGGTGCCCGCCTGCACGGTGGTCGCTCCGAGGTCGATCGCCGCGGGCTTCTGCTGCGCGGGCGGGGTCATGCCCGCCTCGGTGACCCACTTCTCGCCGTCGTCGTACTTGGTGACGGTGAACTCGTCGTACACGTCGCCGACGTTCTTGTCCGTGCTCGAGCCCGGCACCTTCTCGGCGATGTACGAGCGGTAGACCAGCTGATCCTTCGAGACGTCGATCACCTGATAGGTGGTGACCTTCTCGCCGCGGAGCACCTGGGTCGCGCCGTTGTTGGTCCACACGTTCTTCGCGTCGGTCTCGAGGTCGTAGTGCTTGGCGCCCGAGTTCGACACCATGTACACCGGTCCGGTGGTGAGGCCGGGAGTCTCGGTGGCGGAGGTGTTCTTGAACCCGCGTGCATAGGTGTGGTCGTGGCCCATCATGACCAGGTCGATGTCGTTGCGCTCGAACACCGGCACCCACTCATCGCGCAGGATCGGCTCGTCGCGCCCCGCGGAGGTGGAGTACACCGGCTGGTGGAAGGTGACGACATTCCACTTCGACGGGCTGGTGCTGAGGATGCCGTCGAGCCATGCCGCCTGGAACCGCGTCCACAGCCGCGCGACGTCGTTCTGCGGGCAGTCGGCTCCGGTGCAGGCGGGCAGGCTGTTCGGGGTGAGGAAGGTGGTGTCGCGGGTGGCGTTCAGAGTGATGAAGCGCACGTTCTGGTAGTCGGTGTAGTACGCCGTCTCCTGCGCGAACTCGCTCCAGTGCTCGAAGTACGCCTTGTACTGGCGTGCGGTAGCCGAGTCGCCCTGGGCGAGGTTCGCCAGCTCGCCGACCGAGCCCACCGAGGGGTTGTTGTGCGGGTACTCGAAATTCGCCTTCCAGGCGGTGAGCATCTTGTCGCCGCTGTACTCATGGTTGCCGGGCGCCGCCATGACGTTCGTGGTGGCTGCGGAGTCCTTCATGCCCGTGAACCAGTTGCGCCACTCGGTCTCGTTGGATCCGGTGTTGATCAGATCGCCGGCGTGCACCGAGCCGATGGAGCGCGGGGCGTTCGCCTCGGCCTGCTTCACGACCGACGGCCAGGTGGTGTCCAGACCGATCTGAGCGTCGCCGTAGTACACGAACTGGAAGTCGGTGGCCGCAGGATCTGCGGTGCGGAACTCGTTCCACTCGCTCCAGCTGCCCTCGAGGCCCACCCGGTAGCGGTACGCCGTCGCGGGTGTGAGCTTGTCGACGGTGGCCGAGAAGTGCTGCAGCGGGTTGCCGTTGACCACGCCCGCGGAGTACCCGTCGACAGTGCGCACATCGCCGCCGGCAGCCTGCGCGATCTGCACCGCACCCGCCACGTGCGACGCGTCGCCGGCCAGCCAGGAGAACGCCTGCGAGGTCTCAGGTGTGGTGGTCGGGGTCAGGATGACCCTGCTCGGCGGTGCGGAGACCGGCTCGGTGCTCGAGGAGATGAGCGAGAGCTCCGACAGGTCGAAGTAGATGTCAGAGCTGGACTCCCGGTCCTGGTGCAGGGCGACGGCGATGGTGTTCTCGCCGTCGTGCAGCAGATCCCCGGTGGCCGTGAAGGTGCTCGTCAGCGGGTCGCCGTTGCTGTCGCCGGCGTACTCCAGGTTCGTGGTCCCGGTGATGCGGCCGTCGACGTAGCCGGCCACCTGGGTGCCGTTGACCCACACGACCAGCGCGTCGTCGTAGGTGACGGTGCCCGCGAGGGAGGCGACTTGGTCGGCCACGCCCTCATCGAGTGAGAACTCGGTGCGGAAGAAGTAGGTCGGGATCGTGGTGGTCGTCTCGCCGATGTAGTGCGTCAGGAGGGTTCGCGGCTGGTGCGGGCCGACCTTGCCGAGCTTGCCGTTCTTCGCGCCGAACGAGCCTTGAGCGCTCTTCCAGGTGCTGTCGTCGTAGGTGGGCTTCGTCCACGAGCGCAGGTCCTCGTCGCCGCGCGCAGGGTCGGTGTTGTCGTCGAGGTAGCGCCAGGTGCTGTCCGAGGTGAGCACGGGTGCCGTGGGCACCTCGGGCTCGGGTGCCGCGGATGCGGCGGCCGGGGCGAGCAGGATGCCGCCGAGCAGCGTGACGAGCGCGGCTGCGGTCACCGTGCTGCGGCGCCGTGCTGCGGGTCGAGAATGCATGTCGATCCTTCGTTCGGAGGAGGGGGAGTCGGCGTCCGTGGACGCACGCGCACCACCCAACCGAGCTCAGGTGTCCGGCGGATGTCGCGCGTGCGACCCGTTGGTGAACGTCCGCCCGCGAGACAGGTCCGCAGCACGGCGCTTCTGAAGGACGAATGCAGTTCTGAAGGATGCTGCGCCGCGAGACATCCTTCAGAAGTGCGAACGTCCTTCAGACAGGCCCACGGCCGACCGCACGAATCCGCCCCGGTAATCTGGAACCCATGCTCAACATGGCCGAAGGCCTGGCCCGCCTCGGCGCGCTCGCCGCGAATCCCGTCGTCGCGACGCTCGCCGACGCCTTCGCGGCAGCGGGCTTCGAACTCGCCGTCGTCGGCGGTCCCGTGCGCGACGCCATCCTGGGCCGGCCCACTCACGACCTCGACTTCACCACGAACGCCCGTCCCGACGACATCGTCCGCATCGTCAAGCCGATCGCCAGCACGCACTGGGACATCGGCCGCGCATTCGGCACGATCGGCGCACGTGTGCAGGGCGAGCAGGTCGAGATCACCACGCACCGGGCCGACAGCTACGACGGAGTCACCCGCAAGCCCGTCGTCGAGTTCGGCGACAGCATCGACGGCGACCTGCTGCGCCGCGACTTCACGGTCAACGCGATGGCGCTGCAGGTTCCCGCGGTCAGACTCATCGACCCCACCGGTGGTGTGGAGGACCTCGTCTCCGGCATCCTGCGCACTCCGATCGACCCGCAGGTCAGCTTCGGCGACGATCCGCTGCGGATGCTGCGCGCGGCGCGCTTCAGCGCGCAGCTCGACTTCGACGTCGACTCCGACACCCTCGGCGCCATCGAGCAGCTGCGGGAGACTCTGAAGATCGTCAGCCCCGAGCGGGTGCAGAGCGAGCTGGTCCGGCTGATGCAGACCGACGATCCCGTCCGCGGCATCCGGGTGCTGGTCGACACCGAGCTGATCGAGGAGTTCCTCCCCGAGGTCAGCGCCCTGCGCCTCGAGGTCGACGAGCACCACCACCACAAGGACGTCTACGAGCACTCGCTCACCGTCCTGCGCCAGGCCATCGAGCTCGAGCACGGGCGCAACCCCGGTGCCGCCCCCGACGTGACGCTGCGGCTGGCCGCGCTGCTGCACGACATCGGCAAGCCGCGCACTCGCAAGCTGGAGCCGGGTGGTGGAGTCACCTTCCATCACCATGACGTGGTCGGCTCGCGCATGGCGCGCAAGCGCATGCAGGCGCTGCGGTTCGACGGCGACACCACGGATGCCGTGGCGACCCTCATCGAGCTGCACCTGCGCTTCTTCGGCTACGCCGAGGGCGCGTGGACCGACAGCGCCGTGCGCCGCTACGTGCGCGACGCCGGCGACCTGGTCGAGCGGCTGCACATTCTGGTCAGGGCGGATGTGACCACCCGGAACAAGCGCAAGGCCGCGCGCCTGGCATCCGCCTACGACGACATCGAGCGCCGCATCGCCGAGTTGCGCGAGCAGGAGCAGCTGGACAGCATCCGCCCCGAACTCGACGGCAACCAGATCCAGCAGATCCTCGGCATCGCGCCGGGTCGCGAGGTCGGCGAGGCGTACCGGTTCCTGCTCGAGGTGCGCCTGGACGAGGGCGTCATCGGACCGGATGCCGCCGAGCAGCGTCTGCGGGAGTGGTGGACCGCACGCGGGCAGTGAGTGCTCCGCGCGTGTGTCGGTCTCGTTACGATCCTGACCGATCGGTTGGGTAAGTCCATGCCCGTGACTAGATTTGACCCGAACCGCGTCGATGATCCGCGCGGAGTACCCGAACCATGACAGGGCAGGTTATGTCAATGAAGATCTCCAGGGGCCGTCTCGGCCTTGCAATCGGCGCGCTCGGCGTCTCGGCACTCGTCCTCTCCGGATGCGCCACGAGCACAGGCGACACCGGCGGCGACAACGGTGATGCGAAGGGCGGCGACATCGTCGTCGGCACCACCGACAAGATCGTCTCGCTCGACCCGGCCGGCTCTTACGACAACGGGTCGTTCGCGGTGATGAACCAGATCTACCCGTTCCTGATGAACAGCAAGTACGGTACGGCCGAGGTCACCCCCGACATCGCCGAGTCGGCCGAGTTCACCTCGCCGACCGAGTACACGGTCACGCTGAAGTCGGGTCTGAAGTTCGCCAACGGCAACGACCTGACCTCCAGCGACGTGAAGTTCTCGTTCGACCGGATGGTGAAGATCGCCGACCCGAACGGCCCCTCCTCGCTGCTGGGCAACCTCGCCTCGGTCGAGGCTCCCGATGACACCACCGTCGTGTTCACGCTGAAGAACGGCAACGACCAGATCTGGCCGCTGATCCTCTCCAGCCCCGCCGGGCCCATCATCGACGAGGACGTCTTCTCTCCGGATGCCGTGACCCCCGACGACGACATCGTCAAGGGCGACGCGTTCGCCGGTCAGTACACGATCGACTCGTACAAGGTGAACGAGCTGGTCTCGTACAAGCCGAACCCCGACTACAAGGGCGTGCTCGGCGCAGCCGAGAACAGCGGCGTGCAGACCAAGTACTACGCCGACGCGTCCAACCTCAAGCTCGCGATCGGCAACGGCGACATCGACGTGGCGTTCCGCAGCCTGTCGGCCACGGACGTCGCCGACCTGGCCAAGAACGACAAGGTGCAGGTCGTCGACGGCCCCGGTGGCGAGATCCGCTACATCGTCTTCAACTTCAACACCATGCCGTTCGGCGCGACGACCGCCGAGGCCGACCCGGCCAAGGCGCTCGCCGTCCGCCAGGCGATGGCCGACCTGATCGACCGCGCCGCGGTCGCGAAGAACGTGTACAAGGACACCTTCGCTCCGCTGTACTCGTACGTGCCCGAGGGCATGCCCGGTGCGACGGCGCCGCTGAAGGACATGTACGGCGACGGCAACGGCGGACCGGACGTCGACAAGGCGACCCAGGCACTGGCGGATGCCGGTGTCAGCACCCCGGTGACGCTCAACCTGCAGTACAACGGCGACCACTACGGTCCGTCCTCGGGTGACGAGTACGCCGCGTACAAGACGCAGCTCGAGAAGGGCGGCCTGTTCAAGGTCAACCTGCAGCAGACCGAGTGGGTTCAGTACTCCAAGGACCGCAGCGCCGATGTGTACCCCGAGTACCAGCTCGGCTGGTTCCCGGACTACTCGGATGCCGACAACTACCTGTCGCCGTTCTTCCTGAAGGAGAACTTCCTCGCGAACCACTACGACAACCCGGCCGTCAACGACGCCATCGTCAAGGAGCAGACCGAGACGGACTCGGCCAAGCGCCTGGAGCAGATCGGTCAGATCCAGGAGATGGTCGCGAAGGATCTCTCCACTCTGCCGATCCTGCAGGGCAAGCAGGTCGCGGTCGTGGCGAAGGACGTCGCGGGCACCACGCTCGACGCCTCGTTCAAGTTCCGCTACGCACCGCTGAGCAAGTAACGCGCTCCGCATCCGGGGGTGCTGCCTCACCGCAGCACCCCCGGGTCGTGCTCGCCCGAAGAACGCAAGAAGAGGTACCCGAATGGCCGTCGATATCGGCGATGCTCTCGTCCCCGTTCAACCCCGCAGTCGCTCCAAAGGCGGAGGACTGTGGCGCTACATCCTGATCAGACTGGTGCTGATCATCCCCACGGTCTTCATCCTGGTGAGCACCGTGTTCTTCCTGATGCGGATCACCGGCGATCCCATCACCGCCGCCCTCGGAGGCCGTCTCCCCGCCGACCAGCTGCAGGAGCGCATCCACGCAGCCGGCTACGATCGTCCGCTGTGGCAGCAGTACCTCGAATACCTCGGTGCAGTCCTCCGCGGTGATTTCGGCACCACGATCACCGACCGCCGTCCCGTGGTCGAGATCCTGCTGCAGTACGGCTCCGCCACCTTGGAGCTCGCGATCTACGCACTGCTCGTGGCGTTGATCGTCAGCATCCCGCTGGGCCTGATCGCCGCCTACCGGCGTGACCGCTGGCAGGACGCCGTGCTGCGCGTCTCGGCGATCCTCGCCTACGCGACCCCGATCTTCTTCGCAGGCCTGCTGCTCAAGCTCATCTTCGCAGTATGGCTCGGCTGGCTGCCCGTCTCGGGGCGCGGCAACACTCGCACCGAGCTGTTGATGGCAGGGCTGGACACCCCCACCGGCATCTATCTGCTGGATGCGATCCGGCTCGGCAACAGCGCAGCCATCGGCGACGTGCTGCAGCACGCCATCCTCCCCGCGGTCGCGCTCGGCCTGCTCACCGCGGGCGTCTTCCTGCGACTGATCCGCACCAACGTGATCGGCACGCTCGGTCAGCAGTTCGTCACCTCCGGCCGCTCGCGCGGTGTCAGCGAGTTCCGCCTGGTCACCAAGCACGCCTATCGTCCGGCGCTCATCCCGATCATCACCGTGATGGGCATGCAGATCGCCCTGCTGCTGGCCGGTGCCGTGCTCACCGAGACCACCTTCGAGTGGAAGGGCATCGGCTTCATGCTCGCCGAGTACCTGAAGTCGCGCGATTTCGTCGCGGTTCAGGGAATCGTCGTGATGATCGCCGTGGTCGTCGCGGTGACGAACTTCATCGTCGACATCGTCGCGGCGTTCATCGACCCGAGGGTGAGGTACTGACATGCCCGGAATCGCCGACTCCTACGACGAGATGCCGACCCCGCAGACCTCGGCTCTCGCCGCCGTCCCGCCGCGCAGGAAGCACTGGAGCGAGAAGGTTCCGGTGCTCTCGCAGCTGCGCCAGAGCGTCGGACTGCAGCGCGGCATGCTGGTGACCGGATTGGTGATCACCGCGCTGTTCATCGTGGTGGCCGTGTTCGCCCCGCTGATCGCACCGTACTCCTGGGCGCAGCAGCAGACCGCCGACGGCGTCTCGTTCGGCACGCAGCAGGCGCCGAACAGCCTGAATCCGCTGGGCACCACCGTGTCGGGCTTCGATGTGCTCTCCCGCGTGCTGTGGGGTGCGCAGACCGCGCTGCTCGTGATCATCGCCGCCATCGCCTGCTCGATCTTCATCGGCATCGCGCTCGGCCTGGTCTCCGGCTACTTCGGCGGCTGGCTCGACCGCATCCTGGTCGTCATCGCCGACGCGATCTACGCGTTCCCGTCCCTGCTGCTCGCGATCGTCATGTCGATCGTGATCAGCCGCGGGCAGTCCACCCTCCTCGGCGGCATCATGGCGACCGCGATCGCGATCACCGTGGTGTTCGTGCCGCAGTACTTCCGCGTGGTCCGCTCGGAGGTCGTGCGGGTGCGGGCCGAGCCCTTCGTCGACTCGGCGAAGGTGATCGGAGTGCCGACCTCCCGCATCCTGCTGCGCCATGTGCTGCGCAACTCCACCCGCTCGCTGCCGGTGATCATCACGCTGAACGCCTCGGAGGCGCTGCTGACGCTCGCGGGCCTCGGCTTCCTCGGCTTCGGCATCGAGGCGACCGCCGCCGCGGAGTGGGGCTACGACCTCAACCGTGCGATGCAGGACGTGACCAGCGGCATCTGGTGGACCAGCGTCTTCCCCGGTGTCGCGATCGTCCTGGTCGTGCTCGGAGTCACCCTGGTAGGCGAGAGCCTGAACGACCTGAGCGATCCGCGCCTGCGCATGCGCCGTCGCGCGGGATCCAAGAAGGCGGGATCCAAGAAGCGGACCGCTGCCGTCAGCGAAGGAGCGCAGTCGTGACCGACGCACAGATGGACGCAGCACCGAGGGAAGTGGCGGAGATCCGCGACCTGCGGGTCGTGTTCGCCACCGATGACGAGCCCGTCGAAGCCGTCAAGGGGATCTCGCTGTCCGCGCACGCGGGCGAGGTGCTCGCGATAGTCGGCGAGTCCGGCTCGGGCAAGACGGTCACCGCGAACACCCTGCTCGGACTGCTGCCCGAGACAGCCACCACATCCGGTGCCGTGATCGTGCGCGGGCGCACGGGCGATGAGACCGACATCGTGCACGCCAGCCATCACCGCCTGCGGCAGATGCGCGGACGGGATGCCGCGATGGTGTTCCAGGAGCCGTCCACGGCGCTGAACCCGGTGTACACCGTGGGGTGGCAGATCGCCGAGGGTCTGCGCGCGCACACGAAGATCTCGAAGAAGGATGCCAGGACGCGCGCCATCGACATGCTGCGCCGCGTCGGCATCCCCGAGCCGGAGGAGCGCGTCGACCACTACCCGCATCAGTTCTCCGGCGGACAGAAGCAGCGCATCGTCATCGCGATGGCACTGGTGCTGGATGCCGGGCTGATCATCGCCGACGAGCCGACCACGGCGCTGGACGTCACGGTGCAGGCCGAGATCCTCGAACTGCTGCGCACCTGCCGCGACGAGTTCGGCGCGACGATCGTGCTGATCACCCACAACATGGGTGTGGTCGCCGACCTCGCCGACCGCGTCGTGGTCATGTACCAGGGCGACATCGTCGAGCAGGCGCCGGTCGCCGATCTGTTCGCGAACCCGCGCGAGGAGTACACCCGCAAGCTGCTCGCCGCCGTGCCGCACGTCGGCCAGGGCAAGTCGGCGACCGTCCCCGCGGCCTCGGCCGCCGTCACCGCGGCCGGCGCCTCGCATGCCGCCGCCGCACGACCCGAAGGCAGTCTGATCGTCGCGACGGCGGCTGAGATCGGCTACCCCGGGCGCTTCGGACGCAACCCCGTCATCGCCGTGAAGGGCATCGACTTCCACGTCGGACCCGGTGAGGTCGTCGGCCTGGTCGGCGAGTCCGGTTCGGGCAAGACGACGATCGGTCGTGCGGTCGTGGGCCTGACCACGGTGCTCGGCGGCTCTCTCACCGTGCTCGGCCAGGAGATGCGCGGCGTGAAGAACCGCACGCTGTCCCCGTTGCGCCCGCAGATCGGGTTCGTCTTCCAGGATCCGGCGACGAGCTTCAACCCGCTGCTGACGATCGCGGAGTGCATCGCGGAGCCGCTGATCGTGCACGGCCGCGCGTCGAGCCTGCAGTCCGCGCGTCCGCGCGTGAACGAGCTGCTGGATGCCGTGCGGCTGCCGGTCAATTTCGGTGACCGCTACCCGCACGAGCTCTCGGGCGGGCAGCGTCAGCGCGCCTCGCTGGCACGCGCGCTCGCGCTGGATCCGAAGCTGCTGATCGCCGACGAGCCGACCAGCGCCCTGGACGTCTCGGTCCAGGCGACCGTGCTGGAGCTGTTCGTGCAGCTGCAGGCCGAGTTGGGTTTCGCATCGCTGTTCATCAGCCACGACCTCGCGGTGATCGACGCGGTGGCCGACCGGATCATCGTGCTGCAGCAGGGTCGCATCATGGAGCAGGGAACCACCGCCCAGGTGCTCGGCGATCCGCGCGACCAGTACACCCGCGAGCTGCTGACGGCGCTGCCCGTGCCCGACCCTGTGGCACAGGCCCAGCGGCGTGCGCAATGGCAGGCCGTGCGGAGGCACTGAGTCCGCGCCGGCTCGCGAGGAGAACTCACGGATCGGAGGAGGCCTGAGCCGTATTCCTCCTCCCGAGCACGAGAACTCCTCCCGAGCGCGTGACCGGCATTCCGACGTGCCCGCAGGCGACTTCGGTCTCGCTCACGCGTAGCCGAACTGCTTGCGAGTGAGCGCGTCGAATGTGCGGTCGGGCAGGATCGTCGCGAGTGCGACGGCGATGTTCGACCCGGGTCCGATCCGGTAGCGGGTTCGGGGGCGGCGCACCAGTGCGGCCTTCGCGATCAGTGCTGCGACGGCATCCGGGCTGGAGAACTGCCTGGCGAGTGCCGGGTTGGCGAAGTACTTGCGCATGGCCGCGGCCATCGACGCGTACGGGCCCTCGGATGACGCGCTCGCGAGGCGCTCCATGGCGTGGTCGTGCCAGTCGGTCGCGACGTAGCTGGGCTGCACGAGCGTGACGTCGATGCCGAACTGCGCGACCTCGCCGCGCAGTGAGTCCGACAGCGCCTCGAGTGCGAACTTGGATGCGTGGTACCAGCCGCCCAGCGGCGAGGCGAACTCGCCGGCGAGCGAGGAGACGTTCACGATCCGGCCGCTGCGTGCCGCGCGCATGCCGGGCAGCACGGCCTGGATGAGACCGACCGCACCGAGCACGTTCACCTCGAGCTGGCTGCGCGCGTCGTCGAGCGAGGTCTCCTCCACGCTGCCGAATTCGCCGTAGCCGGCGCAGTTGATGAGCACGTCGATGCCGCCGGCGCGCCGTGCGACGGTGTCGACGGCATCGCGGATCGACGCGTCATCGGTGAGGTCGAGCGGGATCGGGGTGACCCCGGGCAGCTTCGCGATCGCTTCGGTGCTGCGCGCAGCACCGAAGACGGTGGCGCCGCCGGCCGCGAGCAGCACAGCCGCACGTGCGCCGATGCCCGAGGATGCGCCGGTGATCAGAATCGTCGTCATGAGGTCTCCTTATTGCGAATGTCGTTCACAGATAAGAAGGAATATATAGTGAATGACATGCACAGTCAAGCGGATCGCGCACTTCGCCAACTCTGGGGCCACAGCATCCCTGCGGGAAGGGGGCCCAAGGCGAAGTGGACTTCGGCTCAGCTTGCCGCAGTCGCCGTGGAGCTCGCCGATGAGGCGGGCCTGGAGGGCGTCTCCCTGGCCAAGGTGGCGGAGCGGCTCGGCATGACGACGACGGGCGTGTACCGCTACGTCGACTCGAAGGCCGAGCTGATCGAGCTGATGGTGGACACCGCCATCGGCGATCCGCCGCAGCTCGTCGGGACGACGTGGCAGCAGCGCTGCCGCACGTGGACCAGCGCGCTCGCCGGGCAGTACGCCCGGCATCCGTGGCTCTGCGAGGTCCGCCCCACACGCATGCCGACCCAGCCGAGGGCCTATGCGTGGATCGATGCGCTCGTGGGCGCCGTCGAGGATCATCCGAGCGTGGACGCGCTGCGTCTGGCGCTGCTGCTGGACAACCTGGTGCGCGCCTATGCGTCGCTGGAATCCGGCATGCGGGATGCCGCTCCCGCGCCCTGGCTGGGGGAGTTGATCCGAGAGCGCTATCCGCGTCTTGCCGAAGCGCCAGCGCAGGACGTGTCGGATGCGAGGGCGGAACTCGATTACGCCGTGACGGCGGTGCTCCGCGGCGTCGAATGAGCCGTGAAACCCACCCGGTGGATCAGCGCAGGAAGAACATTCCGATCGCACCCAGGAACTGCGGCACGATCGCGAAGCCGAGCACGATGACGATCACGACGATCGTCACCCACGAGAACCCCTTCTTGAGTCGCCGGCCCTGAAGGGCGACCCCGGGTGGCGGTGCCAGCATGCCGGCCGGAGCCGCGAACGGGAGCGAGGCGACCGCGGGGGGAGCGGGCATGCCGGGCGCCCCGGCGAAGGCCTGCACCTGCGCCACCTCGCTCGGCGGCAGCGGAGCCCCCGCGGGCAGCGAGGGATCAGCTGCCGGCTGCGCCTGAGCCGCGCGAGCCTGGCGCAGCCGGTCGTCGCGCCAGCGCGCCCACTGGTCGAACTTGGTCATCAGCGCGCCGACGGTGCCGAACAGCCACGCCCAGGTGGCCGCATCCGTGGTCGAGGCCGGCCGCTGCATGTAGAGGAACATCCAGTCGTCGACGATCTCCACGTCGAGCTGCGCGGCGTGGTCGATGAAGCGCGCCATGATGTCGGGGGTGAACAGGTACAGTGCGTCGGCCTCGTAACCGCGCGGGCAGTAGAGCGTGAAGTACCGGTCGAAGTCGCCTTCGAGCGAGAGCCGCTGGTCGCGGGAGAACGAGGTGGGCAGGTTGGTGCCCAGGGTGTTGTTGCCGAGCGCGTCGAGGACGATGTTCGGCAGCGGGACGTCCAGCTTGACGGCCACATAGCCCCAGCGGTGCGTGGACCTGTTCTTGCCCGAGCCGGTCGTGTACTGGTAGTTGCCGAACTCCACGAACCGCGGCTGGTAGCCCCTCAGCAGTGAGGATGATGCGCGGGACGACCCGCGCTGGAAGATCATCCCGGGCAGCTGCGGGTCATCGACGCCGTGCTCGTAGAGCATGCCGTTCGCGGCTGCGAAGCGGGAGAGGCGGTACGCCGTCTCGCGCTTGCGACGCTGGGCGCGGATGCCGAGGGGGATGCCGATCGCGGCGAAGGCCGCGATGGCGAGCACCGGAACGACGAACGCGAAGCCGATCGGGCCGCTGCCGCGGAAGACGGACAGGGCGATCGCCAGGAAGGAGATCATCGTGCCGGCGAAGATCAGGCCGACGAAGCCGAACACCACGAACACGAGCACGGTCGCGGCGGAGGTCGGATGCATCGTCTTGATCTGTCGCCAGAAGTCGCCTACGGCACGAGGATCCACCGGGTCGGTCAGCGGTCGCGTGTCGAAGGGATACGTCTGAACGGGTGCGGGATTCGTCATCGGTTCACCTCGTCGGCGGTCCAGGTCAGGTCGGCGTTCTCCTGCAATGGGAGCGCCTCGATCGCGGGGTCCGCGCAGAGGGCCTGGATCAGATCTGCGGAGCCGGCGACGACGGTCGTGTCGTAGTCGATCTCGCTGACCAGGACCCAGGCGCGATCGGCCGGCCAGATCAGGCTCGGATGCTGTGCCGACGGCGCGAACCCGTGCCGCTCGGCTTCCGCATCCCGCCAGGGCGCGTCGAGGATCCAGTCCGGATCGGCGAACGCCTGCGGGGGAGCCGAGAAGAGCACGTGGCCGCGGCCGGGCAGCTGCAGGCGGGAGCCCTCGGAGACCTCGCGGGAGAGGATGCCGGGCTGCCAGGTGCGCTTGCGGAACGCGTTCTCGAAGGGGTTGTGGATGCTGCGCTGCAGCATCTGCTGGTGCGCTGGTTCGTCGGAGAAGGTGAGGAACGACCGCGATGGCGAGTGGCCCAGGAACCCGAGCAGACCGCCCCAGCCCTCCCAGAGCGCCGCGAAGCCGGCATCCGGAGCAGCGGTGCGGGTGACCAGATGGCGGGCGACGGATGCCAGCAGTGCGGCCGGCATCGATCCCTCTTCGGGTGCGGTGAACTCGCGGCCGTCCGGAGCGTTCCGCGTGCGCCAGTCACCGTCATCCGGGGTGCGCACGAGGCTGCGCCACTGAGCCAGCGGATGCAGCAGCGTGCCGAATGCGGAGGCGGTGTCGGACCAGGTGATGGTCTCGTCGTCGGGGATGTCGGGTGCCGACCGCACGGATGCCGGGTGGAACAACCGCGCATACGCGGGGAACCCGCGCGGCACGACGCCGTGCATCGTGGCGTACCCCTCGTCCAGCCGCTCACGCAGCCAGTCCCCCGGGGAGGGGTCAGCGATCCACTCCATGCGTAAACGGTACCTGGTGCCGATACCCGTGCTGGCGGAGAGCGTCAGAACCGGTATATCCTGATGATCAGATGAATATATACGGAGGAGACCATGACGAAGACCCTGATTGACATCGATGACGCTCTGCTGGCTCGTGCGATGGAGCTCACCGGCGCCACCACGAAGAAGGCCGCCGTGAACGAAGCGCTGGCCCAGGCGGTGCGTCGTATCGAGGCGCTGGGCTACATCGACATGGTCAGCGGAGGAGTCGCGGTGGATCTCGATGATTCGAGAGTGATCGACGCCGCACAGCGATGAGGCAGATCTTTCTCGTCGACAACTCGGTACTGCAGAGGTTGCACCGGTCCGACGAGGTCGCGTCGGCGATGACCGAGCTTCTGTCGATCGGTGAACTGGGCGGATGCCTTCCGCAGCTGTTGGAGGAGGGGTATTCCGCTCGGTCCGCCCCAGAGCACCGCGCCATCCGATCTGCGAACGCACGGGCCAAGATCTTCCTTCCTCCGGATGCCGAGGTCGCGGCGCTGGCGCTCGAGCTCCAGAGCAGGCTGTTCGCGGCCGGCATGGGCAGGGCTGTCGGTGTGAGCGATCTGCAGATCGTCGCGACGGCCATCCGGCACACCACCGACGTGCAACGCGTGACGGTGGTGCACTACGACACCGACTTCGAGCGCGTGGCCCGCGTCGCACCCGAGTTCCGTCATCGGTGGATCGTGCCGCGCGGATCCGTGGCGTGAGTCGCGAAGAGGCCCCGTGGAGGATTCCACGGGGCCTCTTCGGTCTCAGGTGTATTCAGAAGAGCGAGATGTTGATTCCCAGCCCGGCCAGAAGCGCGAGCAGGGCATCGACGACCTCGCCGAGGTTCTCAAGAAGACCCATCCGAGATCAGATGCCCAGGCCGCTGAGCAGGCCACCCACGAGGCTCAGAACCGTGTTGAGCAGACCGGAGACAAGACCGAGAAGAGCGTCCATTTTGCATTTCCTTTGTTCGTGGGCCTAGGCCCTTTGGGGGAATCGCGCCGAAGCGCACGCTCATCCTGACAGCCGATATATCGGCATATCAAGGGTTCTGAATCGAACTGGCCGTAGGTAAGGGTTCCTCTAGTACTTCTGGCTGATCGGGCTTGCCGTTTGTGTGGTTCCCTACATCTTCGGTGCTTCCCTGTCGTCCACACCTCCAGACGCTCTGTTCGCGACGAGCCGGGATGTCCGGTAGACTTCTGAGGTTGTCTGCCCGGCGTCGCCTTGACGAAGGAGCAGACGACATGCACACACCCTCCTGCTTCCGGGAAAGCCCCGGGAGCCGTTCTAGTCCGAAGGAGGTGGGTAAGTGACGCACCAGTACGAGCTCATGGTCATTCTGACCCCCGAGCTGGACGAGCGCCAGGTTGCCCCCAACCTCGACAAGTTCCTGAAGGTCATCACCAACGATGGTGGCTCGATTGACAAGGTCGATGTCTGGGGCAAGCGCCGTTTCGCCTACGAGATCAACAAGAAGAACGAGGGCATCTACGCCGTCGTCAACTTCACCGCGACGAGCGAGGCCACGCAGGAGCTCGATCGCCAGCTGAAGCTGAGCGAGCTCGTCTTCCGCACCAAGGTCCAGCGCGCCGAAGAGGCGCAGGCAATGGTCGCGGCCGAGGCGAAGCGGGCAGCCGAGAAGGCCGCTCGCAAGCCCAAGGTCGCGAAGGCGTAAGGCACCATGGCCGGCGAAACCGTCATCACCGTGGTGGGCAACCTCACCGCAGACCCCGAGCTGCGTTACACGCAGAACGGCCTGCCGGTGGCGAACTTCACCATCGCCTCGACTCCGCGCACGTTCGACCGTCAGGCCAACGAGTGGAAGGACGGCGACGCGCTGTTCCTTCGCGCATCGGTCTGGCGCGAGTTCGCCGAGCACGTGGCAGGGTCGCTGACCAAGGGCATGCGCGTCATTGCGCAGGGCCGTCTGCGTCAGCGCTCCTACCAGGACCGCGAAGGCAACCAGCGCACGTCGATCGAGCTGGAGGTCGACGAGATCGGTCCGTCGCTGCGATACGCGACGGCACAGGTCACGCGGGCCGCATCCACCGGTGGTGGCGCATCCGCCGGCGGCGGGCAGTCCCGTCCGCAGCAGCAGCAGCAGGGTTCGGACGAGCCGTGGTCGACCCCCGGTTCCTCGAGCGCTGACGCCTGGAGCACTCCGGGCAGCTTCGGCGACGACACCCCGTTCTGAATTCACCCGGGTCCTTCGACGAGCTCGAGGATCCAGGGTCACATCTCATCTCTTAAGGAAAACTCATGGCTGGAAAGTCGAGCGGCGATCGCCGCAAGCCGCGGAAGGGTGGCAAGCCCACCGCTCCCGCGAAGTCCATCCGCGTGGGCGTCATCGATTACAAGGACGTCGCAACGCTTCGCAAGTTCGTGTCCGAGCGTGGAAAGATCCGCGCCCGTCGTATCACGGGTGTCTCTGTGCAGGAGCAGCGTCTGATCGCCAAGGCGATCAAGAACGCTCGCGAGATGGCTCTCCTGCCCTACGCCGGCGCTGGCCGCTGAGAGGTACGGACATGTCAAAGCTGATTCTCACGAACGAGGTCGCCGGGCTCGGCAGCGCCGGTGACGTCATCGAGGTCAAGAACGGGTACGCCCGCAACTACCTCATCCCCCAGGGCTTCGCCGTAGCGTGGACTCGCGGTGGCGCCAAGCAGGTCGAGTCGATCCAGACCGCCCGCAAGGCTCGCCAGATCCACGACCTCGATGAGGCCAACGACCTCAAGGCGAAGCTCGAGGCCGGCAAGGTCCGCCTGGCCGTCAAGGCCGGTGGCGAGGGCCGCCTGTTCGGTTCCGTCAAGCCGGCTGATGTGGCCGACGCCGTCGCCGCAGCCGAGCTCGGCTCGATCGACAAGCGCAAGGTGCACATCGCCAACCCGATCAAGTCGGTCGGTCTGCACGAGGCGACCGTTCGTCTGCACGACGACGTCACCGCCGTCATCACGCTGCAGGTCGTCGCCGCGAAGTAGTTCGAGGGCTCCTGAGCCTTTCGCGTGAACGCCCCGCCCTCCTCGGAGGGCGGGGCGTTCTGCATCCGTCTCATGCCGCCGATCGCCGCCGCGGGTGCAGTAAGTTCAGGCGCATGACTCTCGCCGCGCTGCCCCTGCCCTCTCCCCGCTCCCAGCCGCTGCGCGGCGGGCCGACGCTGCGGTGGGGCGTCGTGGCGCCCGGAGGCATCGCGGCGGACTTCGTGCACGCCCTGTACGCCCACACCGACCAGCGCATGGTCGCCGTCGCCTCGCGCTCCTCGGAGCGCGCCGCCGAATTCGCCGCGCGGCACGGCATCCCCGCGTCCTACGGCGACTACGGGCAGCTCTACGCCGATCCCGACGTGCAGATCGTCTACGTCGCGTCGCCGCACAGCGAGCACCTGAACCTCGCACTCGACGCCATCGCGGCCGGCAAGCACGTGCTCATCGAGAAGCCCATCGGGCTGTCGGCGGACCAGGCGCGCACGATCCGCGACCGCGCGCGCGAGGCCGGCGTGTTCGCGATGGAAGCGATGTGGACCCGGTTCGTCCCTCGCACGGATGTCATGATGCAGCTGCACGAAGACGGCGTGCTCGGCGATGTGAGGCTGGTGACGGCCGATCTCGGCTTCGCCGCCGATCCGGATGCCGGCGGCCGCCTGTTCGATCCGGTGCTGGGCGGCGGTGCGCTGCTGGACCTCGGGGTGTACCCGGTCTGGCTGAGTCACCTGTGGCTGGGAGCCCCGGTCTCGATCACCGCACTCGGCTCACTGACCGCCTCCGGGGTCGATGAGCAGAGTGCGCTCGTGCTGTCGCACGGTTCCGGGGCTCAGGCCTTGCTCAGCACCAGCATCCGGGTCACGTCTCCGGGCGCGGCCGCGATCTCCGGCACGCGGGGCCGGATCGAGCTCGATGCGAACTTCGTCTTCCCCGGCGGCTTCACCGTCACCGACTCCTCCGGTCGCAGCGGTCGGTTCGAGGATCTCTCGGGGCTGACGCATCGCGAGGGGATGGCGTGGCAGGCCGCCGCTGTGGCGAAGCACGTGAACGACGGTCTGACCGAGTCTCCGCTGCATCCGCTGCAGACCACGATCGATGTTATGGACGTCCTCGACGAGGCGCGTCGCCAGCTCTCCGCAGCATCCGCCTGATCCCTCGCACCCCGGGTGACGAGCGCGCGTGGAGCGGGAGGGGAGTGTCGTCATCATGGGAGCGCGCCCACAAAGTTCTTGACAGGTCGAAGCAACGGCGCGTATTGTCGCTATGAAATCAACTGGGAGCGCTCCCACATCACGCAATGCAAGCGCTCCCACACCTACCCCCGCACACAAGGAAGTGAACCCGTGAACGCATCACGAAGCAGGATCGTCACGTCCCTCGCCGGCGTGGCAGCGCTGGCGCTCGTCGCCACAGGCTGCTCGTCGGCAGCCGACGACGGCAACGCCGGAGGTGACGAGAAGATCACCCTGACGATCACCACCTTCGGCACCATGGGCGTCGATGCCGCGTACGACAAGTACATGGACGCTCACCCGAACATCACCATCGAGGCCACCAACCTCGAGGGCGGCGGAGCTGCCCGCGACGACGCCTACGCGAAGATCGCCGCCAACACCGGACTCAGCGACATCGTGGCGATCGAGGAGGGCTGGCTCGGCACGATCGCCGAGGTCTCGGATGCCTTCGTCGACCTGCGCGACTACGGGATCGAGGACGTGAAGGACAGCTGGCTCGACTGGAAGTACGAGCAGGGCACCACGACCGACGGCAAGGTCATCGGCGCCGGTCTCGACATCGGACCCCAGGGCCTCTGCTACCGCGGAGACCTCTTCGAGGCGGCCGGCCTGCCCAGCGATCGCGATGAGGTCGCCGAGTACTTCGGCGGCGATGACGCGACGTGGGACCGCTTCTTCGAGGTCGGTCAGGAGTACGTCGAGAAGAGCGGCAAGGCGTTCTACCACAGCCCGCGCTTCTTCTGGAACTCCTTCGTGAACCAGCAGAAGGAGGGGTACTACAAGAAGGACGGCGAGACCCTCAACATCAAGGACAACAAGGTTCTGAAGGAGCAGTTCGCCAAGATCGTCGAAGCCGAGAAGGACGGCCTCGGCGCCGGCCTGCCCGGCTGGGATGTCGGACCCGAGGCCAAGGCCGGCGACTACGCCGTCTACATGTGCCCGAGCTGGATGCTCGGCATCGTGCAGGGCTACTACGACGAGGGCACGACCGACAGCGGCTGGGATTTCGCCAACGTGCTCCCCGGCGGTGCCGCGAACTGGGGCGGCGCATTCCTCGGCGTCGCATCCTCCTCGGAGCACCCGAAGGAGGCCGCTGAGCTCGCCCTGTGGCTCGCCTCTCCCGAGCAGCAGGCCAGTGCCTTCGAGAAGGCCGGACCCTTCCCGAGCACGCCGGACGGCCAGAAGCTCGTCGCCGACACGAAGAGCGCGTTCTTCAACGACGCGCCGGTCGGCGAGATCTTCGCGGACCGTGCGAAGGGCGTCGTCGCCCAGGTCAAGGGCCCGGAGGACTCGAACATCCAGGACAACGTCTTCGGCCCGATCTTCGACCGGGTCAGCCAGGGCGAGGTCACCGATCCCGACAAGGCGTGGGACGAGGCCATGACCCTGCTCGACCAGCTCGTCGGCTGATCGCCCCGGGTGGCCCGGCGCACGTCGCGCCGGGCCACCCGCTTCCCCCTCATCCACCCCATCGCGGATTGGCTTGACGATGACCAGCTCACCGGGCCGCGCTGCCCGCTCTCCACTGACATTCCGTCAGAAGGTCAGTCGCTTCGACTACACCTACTCCCCGTACTTCTACGTGGCCCCCTTCTTCATCCTCTTCGGCCTGATCGGGGTCTTCCCGATCGCGTACACGCTGAACGTGTCGCTGTACAAGTGGCACCTGCTCAAAGGGCAGGGCGACTTCGTCGGGCTGGACAACTACGTCTCGGTGCTCAACGACCCGTTCTTCTGGAACGCCTTCGGCAACACCATCAGCATCTTCCTGCTCTCCGCCATCCCGCAGCTGATCGTCGCCACCGTCGTGGCCGCGCTGCTGGATCAGGCCATCCGGGGCAAGACGTTCTGGCGCATGAGCATCCTGCTGCCGTACATCGTCGCGCCCGTCGCGGTGACGGTGATCTTCCTGCAGGTCTTCAACCAGTACCACGGCCCCATCGCCGGCATCCTCGAACTGCTCGGGCTCGACCCGGTCCGATGGGCGTTCGACGTCTTCCCGTCGCATGTCGCGATCGCCACCATGGTGAACTGGCGCTGGACCGGATACAACGCACTGCTGCTGCTCGCCGCGATGCAGGCGGTTCCCCGCGATGTGTACGAGTCGGCCATGCTCGACGGCGCGAGCAAGGTGCGTCGTTTCTGGTCGATCACCATCTCGATGATCCGGCCGACCATCATCTTCGTGGTCATCACGGCGACGATCGGCGGACTGCAGATCTTCACCGAGCCCAAGCTGTTCGACGGTCGGACCAACGGCGGCAGCGATCGCCAGTTCCAGACCATCGTGCTCTACCTGTACGAACTCGGCTTCCCGCGGCGCGACTTCGGTCGAGCATCGGCCACGGCCTGGATCCTGTTCGTCGTCATCGTTCTCGTCGGCCTGCTCAGCTACGCGGCGACTCGCGCCGTGCGCACCGCGGATGAGAAGAGGGACCGCACCGAACGCGCGGCCGTCCGATCGAACCAGGGAGTGTCATGACCGCCATCATCACACCGCCGCGCGTGACGGACTCGTCGAGCGACGAGCGTCAGACCGCCGCCGAAAGCCGTCGGGAGAAGCGCCGGCGCTTCTACGACCGGCCGGGTGTGCTCACCTATGCACTCCTGACCGCCTTCTTCGCCGGGTCCGCGTTCCCGCTGTGGTGGTCGTTCGTGATCTCCAGCCGTCAGTCGTCGGATACGAACCTCGTGCCGCCCGCGATCCTGCCCGGGCCGAACTTCCTCAGCAACGCGGCGAAGGTGTTCGACACCGTGCCGTTCATGCTGGCGCTGCTGAACAGCGTGATCATCTCGGGAGCGATCACCATCTCGGTGGTGTTCTTCTCCACGCTCGCCGGCTATGCGTTCGCCAAGTTGCGCTTCCGCGGCCGCACCGGACTGCTGCTGACGGTGATCGCGACCATGGCGATCCCGACGCAGCTGGGCATCATCCCGATGTTCATGCTGATGGCCGAGTGGAAGTGGACCGGCACACTGCAGGCGGTCATCGTGCCCGGACTGGTCACCGCGTTCGGCGTGTTCTTCATGCGCCAGTACCTGGTCGACGTCATCCCCGACGAGCTCATCGAGGCCGCGCGCATGGACGGTGCCAGCATGTGGGGAACGTTCCGCCACGTCGCCATTCCCGCGGCGCGTCCCGGCATGGCGGTGCTCGCCCTGTTCACCTTCATGGCGTCGTGGACCGACTACCTCTGGCCGATGCTGGTCCTGGGGCCACGCAATCCGAATGTGCAGACCGCCCTCGCCGCGCTCAGCGCCGCCGGCGGACAGAATCCGGACAATGCCATGGTCCTCGCGGGAGCCGTGCTCTCGGTCATCCCGCTTCTCATCCTCTTCTTCGTCGCGGGCAGGCAGCTCGTGGCCGGAATCATGCAAGGTGCAGTGAAAGGCTGACATGACCATCGAGATGAACGCCCACACCCGCGAGAGCCCGGCGATCCCGGGCACGCAGGGCGACCCGGACTACCGCGACAGCGGACTCGAGTTCCCGGCGGACTTCGTGATCGGGGCGGCCACCGCCGCCTACCAGATCGAGGGCGCGGCCAGCGCAGACGGCCGGGGACCGTCCATCTGGGACACGTTCAGCGCGACCCCGGGAAAGGTCGTGAACGGCGACACGGGTGCCGTCGCCGATGACCACTACAACCGTCTGGAGTCCGACCTCGATCTGATGGCCGAGATGGGCCTGGAGGCCTACCGGTTCTCGATCTCGTGGCCGCGGATCCAGCCGCAGGGCTCGGGCGCGGTGAATCAGCAGGGACTCGACTTCTACAGTCGTCTCGTCGACGGACTGATCGCCCGTGGCATCCGCCCGGTCGTCACGCTCTACCACTGGGATCTTCCGCAGGCGCTGGAGGATGCCGGAGGCTGGACCAACCGCGAGACCGCGTACCGGTTCGCGGAGTACGCCCGCATCGTCGCCGAGGCCCTCTGCGATCGCGTGCCGGCGTGGACCACGCTGAACGAGCCGTGGTGCAGCGCTTTCCTCGGATACGGGTCGGGCGGTCACGCCCCCGGCCGCACCGACGGCGCCGCCGCGCTCACCGCCCTGCACCACCTGAACCTCGCCCACGGTCTGGCGGTGCAGGTGCTCCGCGAGGTGGCGCCTCATGCCGAGGTGTCGATCACGCTCAACTTCCACGTCGTGCGCTCGGAGGACGGCGCCGATGGCGCGGACACCGAGGCCGTGCGCCGGATCGACGCGCTCGCGAACCGCTCTTTCACGCATCCGCTGCTGGTCGGCGGCTACCCGGCCGATCTCCTGGAGGACACCGCGACGGTCACCGACTGGTCCTTCGTGCTTCCGGGTGACGCCGAGATCATCCGTCAGCCGCTGGACAACCTCGGAGTCAACTACTACTCCACGATGCGGGTGCGGATGTGGGACGGCGTCTCGCCCCGCGAACACGCCGACGGCCACAAGAGCGCACGCGGATCGGCGTGGCCCGGCAGTGAGGGCGTCGAGTTCCTCACCCAGGACGGTCCGTACACGGCGATGGGCTGGAACATCGCCCCCGACGGCCTCGAGCACCTGCTGCTCTCGCTGAGCAGGCAGCACCCCGGTCTGCCGCTGCTGATCACCGAGAACGGCGCCGCCTTCGACGACGAGCTGGTCGGCGATCGCGTGCACGATGACGCACGCGTCGACTATCTGCGCCGGCACTTCACCGCAGCCCACCGGGCGATGCAGCAGGGCGTCGACCTGCGCGGCTACTTCGTCTGGTCGCTGTTCGACAACTTCGAGTGGAGCTACGGATACAGCAAGCGGTTCGGGATCGTGCACGTCGATTACGACACGCAGGTCCGCACCGTCAAGGACAGTGGACGGTGGGTGAAGCGACTGATCGCCGGGCACGCGATCCCGGAGTGAACCGCACGCCGGCATGGCGTACGGTGTAGAAGTCCCACCTCCCAGCGAGGATCCACGAACGCACCCGACGGGCAGCAGGAGACAGAAGTTATGAAGGAGTCGGCTCCGGCTGCGCAGCCGTGGATCCCGACGCTGGAAGAGGTCGCAGCACTGGCCGGGGTCTCCAGTTCGACGGCGTCGCGAGTGATCAACGGGTCCCCCCGGGTGACCGAGCAGACGATCGCCCGGGTGAACGCGGCCATCGCCAAGGTCGGCTACGTGCCCAACCGGGCGGCGCGGAACCTGGCGAGCCGGCGCACGCAGACCGTCGCGATGATGATCCCCGAGCGCACGGCCGAGTTCTTCGCCGATCCGTACTTCGCCGAGGTCATCCAGGGTGCGGCCATGTACGCCTCGTCCACCGAGTACTCCCTGACGCTGCTGATCGAGTCGGAGAAGGACCCGGAGAAGACGCATCAGTTCCTGCGTCGGGGCAATGTCGACGGTGCGCTGATCCTCTCCCACCACAGCGGCTCGTCGACGTACCGTGAGCTCGCGCGCACCCTCCCGGTGGTCTTCGGAGTGCGTCCGCCCGGTGAGATGGGCGACGAGATCCACATCGTCGACGTCGACAACCACGCGGCAGCCGTTCTCGGCACCCAGCATCTCGTCGACCGCGGGCGCACGCGCATCGCCACCATCACCGGCCCACTCGACACGTTCGCCGGACGCGAGCGGATGCGCGGCTGGAGCGAGACGCTCGTCGCTGCAGGACTCGATCCCGCCGGCAGTGAAGAGGGCGACTACACCCCGGCCGGGGGAGCAGCAGCCGCACGGCGACTGATCGCGGCGGATGCTCCCTTCGACGCCGTGTTCATCGCATCCGCGCAGATGGCGTCGGGTGCGATGGGAGTGCTGAAGGAGAACGGGCTGCGCGTGCCCGCGGACGTCGCCGTCGCCACGGTCGACAACAACGTCTTCTCGACCGGCACCACGCCGCCGCTGACCACGGTCGATCTGCACACCGCTGCGAAGGGCGCCGCCATGATGGCGACCATCGTGCGACTGATCAAGGGCGAGCACATCGGCATCCAGACCCTGGTGCCGATGGATCTCGTCGAGCGCGAGTCGACGGCGATCTGACCCCGCTCCTCTGCGAGAGGTGAGACGGGCGCCTCGCGAGGGGATGCGAGACGCCCGCCGAAGGCGGCCGGCCTGGGGTGCCGTGAGCCGCCTGAGATGCGGCGCCGTGGAGGAGGGGATCTCCACGGCGCCGCGGGATGCCACCTGTGCGCAGGACGCTGGAACGCGTCACGGGGCGCACCGAGGCGGCATCCGATCCACCGATGACGCAGCCCTTCCCCCGAAGGACGCGCACTACCGGTGGAAGTCGCTAGGCCGCTCGGCGTCGGCGGGCCCCCGTGGGGACGCCAGGCGCTGAAGCGCTCATGTCAGTTCTCCTGATCGATCTGTGCGAGTCGTGAACGGCGCGCGTCGGCGCGCTCGATCGGCAGGACGACACACGTGTCGCCCGGGACTCGGGTCAGTCGGGAGAGCTGTCGGTGGTGCTCGCCGGTCCCGACGGCAGCACGGCGTCATCGGCGTGCGTCGCCGTCAGAAGCGGACCGAGCACGTCACCCGGGTGGGCGGCACCGGGTACGACTCCGGGGGATGCCGAGGCCCCTGCCGCAGCGGATGCCGCAGACGGCGGGGCGGCCGGCTGATGCTGCGTGCTGGTGTCGTGCGAGTCGAAGGGGGAGCGGGTGGGCGCGTCGGCGGATGCCGCGAGGGTCACCGACGACGCCGCTGCTGCCGGCGCTGCTGCCGGCGCGGTGCGGGCGGAAGTGGAGTCCGCGGGTGAGGAGCGCTTCGCATCCGCGCGGTGGTCGCCGTGGGTGTGGCGCTTGGCGAGTGCGTGGTTCTTGGCGAGTGCGTGGTTCTTCACCGCGACGGCGGGCTGCGCCGGCCTGCGAGCATCGTGCCATCCGCGTGCGTGGGTGTCGCGGTCGCCGCGGTCCTTCGCGTGATCTTCGCCGCGCCCAGGGTCCGCCCGGACGTGATCGGCGATCCGTGCGACGGCGTGCTTCGCCTGAGCCGGCAGTGCGCGGGTTCGCGTCCGCAGCTCCGGCGTGGTCTGCGCGGCAGCGGACTTCAGCGCTTTGACGGGCGCCTGTCGGTGCGAGTGCTGCGAGTGGTGCGAGGGCGTCTCATCGGCGTGTGCGGAGACGCCGCTGAGGAACACGCTGAAGGCGGCCCAGATGAGAACACCGAGGCCGGCAAGCAGCCACATCGATCGGCTGCGGTTGTCGACAATCGCGGACCGCACGTCTTCCTTCCCCCGGTTCGGGCGGCCTTGCTCCGCCACAAACAGCGTGAGCGACGATACATCGTCCGCGCGGTCATGTCCACACGGCTGGAGGGCGCGCACAGGACGCGTCGACCGGGCAGAACTGCCACTTGATTTTCCCCAGGTTCTGCACATCCCTGCTGTCGGACATCAACCTTAAATCTTCGCTTGAAGTCGAATCCCATCCACAGGATGGGGATCAGATGAATGGCTGATCATACGCAAAAACATCTCATCATATCGATGCTCTCCACCGAGTTGTCCACAGCCGCTCTGCACAGACACTCCCGGGTTGTCCGCAATCTGTCCACATAGTTATCCACAGGGTGTGTTGCATGCGATGGTCACTGCTCGTAGCTTGAGTGAGACCGGATGTCCGAGGTGCGTGATTCGCTGTGTGCACGACCGGACGGACGTCGGTCATGTGGCCTGCGGCGTGACCGATGCCGCCGTTGCCAGGGGAGGAGCACAGTGTCGATCGCTGATATCTCGGACGAGCGTCTGGGCAGGTCACGAGCTCCTGAGCGGACGCCTCCGCACGACATGCTGGCGGAGCAGAGCGCGCTGGGCGGCATGCTGCTGTCGAAGGATGCCGTGGCCGATGTGATCGAGTCGCTCAAGGGCGCCGATTTCTACGTGCCCAAGCACGAACTGATCTTCGAGGCGATCCTCTCGCTCTACTCGCACGGCGAGCCCACCGACGTGGTGGCCGTGACCGATGAGCTGATCAAGACCGGCGAGCTGGGCAGGGCCGGCGGCGCAGACTACCTGCACACGCTCACTTCGATCGTGCCGACGGCGGCAAACGCCGGCTATTACGCGGGCATCGTCTCGGAGCGGGCGATCCTGCGCCGCCTGGTCGATGCGGGCACCCGAATCGTGCAGCTCGGCTATGCGGGCGAGGGCGATGCCGCCGACATCGTCAACAACGCTCAGGCCGAGATCTACTCGGTGACCGGGTCGGAGACGGCGGAGGACTACGTGCCGCTGACGATCGCGGTGGACGCGGCCGTCGAGGAGATCGAAGCGGCCAACGGTCGCGACGGCACGATGACCGGCATCCCGACCGGCTTCCGTGAGCTCGACGAGCTGACCAACGGCCTGCACGGCGGTCAGATGATCGTCGTGGCCGCCAGGCCTGCCATGGGTAAGTCGACTTTGGCTCTGGATTTCGCGCGAGCCGCCGCGATCGGCCACAACGAGCCGTCCATCTTCTTCTCGCTCGAGATGGGCAAGAGCGAGATCGCGATGCGCCTGCTCAGCGCCGAGGGGGCGATCCCCCTGCAGAACATGCGCAAGGGAACGCTCGACCCGCGTGACTGGACCACGGTCGCGTCGACCCGCGGCCGCATCAACGACGCGCCGCTGTACATCGACGACAGCCCGAACATGACCCTCGTCGAGATCCGGGCGAAGTGCCGCCGGCTCAAGCAGCGCGAGGGTCTGCGACTGGTGGTCATCGACTACCTGCAGCTGATGACCAGCGGCAAGCGGGTCGAGTCCCGCCAGCAGGAGGTCTCGGAGTTCTCACGTGCGCTGAAACTGCTCGCCAAGGAGCTGCAGGTGCCTGTGATCGCACTGTCGCAGCTGAACCGTGGTGCCGAGCAGCGCTCGGACAAGAAGCCCGCGATCAGCGACCTGCGCGAGTCCGGCTCGATCGAGCAGGATGCCGACATGGTCATCCTGCTGCACCGCGAAGCCGCCTACGACAAGGACATCCGACCGGGCGAAGCCGACCTGATCGTCGCCAAGCACCGCAACGGCCCCACCGCGACCATCACCGTGGCTTTCCAGGGGCACTACTCGAGGTTCAAGGACATGGCTCCCGGCGAATTCGGCGGCGGAGGCGGCGGCGACTTCAACTGAGTCCCGGCGAGCAGGATCACGTGCGACCGTAGCTGCGCAGCCGCTTGTATCCTTCGAGGCTGAACTCGGCGCTCTGGATGTAGGCGAGATCCCGCTCCTCGCCGTCGCGCACCTGCTGCACGGCATCCGGAAGGGCATCGAGCGATGCCCAGGGGACCGTGACGATCCCGTTCGCGTCGCCGTGCAGGATGTCTCCGGTGGCGATGGTCTCACCCTCGATGAGCACGGCTTCGCCGACGTGCGACAACTCGAAGTTCGCGTGGGAGACGACCGTGTACCGGGAGAAGTAGTGGATGCCCCTGGCGCGGACCTCCGCCAGGTCGCGCAGGGCGCCATCGGTCACGAACCCGACCGCACCGAGGCGCTGCGCGAGCGTGGCCATGATCTCGCCGGCGTAGGCAACCCGGTTCGGTGTGGTGCTGGCATCCTTCATCACGATCACGACGGGACCGCTCATGGACTCGAGTCGTTCCCACAGCTCCCAGTAGCCGTCCTGACGCGCCGGTCGGTCCAGAGCATTCGACACGGTCAGCGTGAGGGCGCGGCCGACCATCACGCCCAGCTCGGGGAAGTCGGCGCGGATGCGACCGCCGACGTAGCCCGTGCTCCGATCGCGCAGCTCGAGCCGCTCGAGCGCGTTCGCGATCGTGGGTGAGTCGACACCGGCCAGGAAATCCAGCTGTGATGGGGTGAGAACGGGTTGCGGGTTCGTCATGACGTGATGCCTCCGGCGTCGTCGCAGGGCCTTCGAGAGGTCGAAGGCGATCAGTGGTTGCTCTGTGCGAGCGTCTGCCCTAGATTATGCAATAGCAAATAGCATATGAACAAGCGGTTCACCTGTTCAGCAGTCAGCGATTGGACAAAGGAGTCTGATGAAGATCGCAACCTCGGCGGTGCCCACGGCGGGCCCACGCCCCGAACTCAACACCCGCGCCGCCATGCTCGTGGCACTCGCCGTCTTCGCCCAGGAATCGGTATGGAACTTCTACGACGCGCAGGTGCCGGCGTCGATCGCCGAATACACCACGAGCGCGGCGCTGATCGGCCTGCTCATGGGCGTCGACAACATCCTCGGCATCGTCCTGCAGCCTCTGATGGGCCACATCTCCGACCGCACGAGGACGCGATGGGGCCGACGCGTTCCGTATCTCGTGATCGGCGCCCCCGTCGCAGCCGTCTTCTTCCTGCTCATCCCGTTCGCCGGGTCCTTCGGCGCCCTCATCGTGTGCATGTTCCTGTTCGCGATCGTCGCGAACTCGTTCAAACCGCTGACCGATGCCCTCACCCCCGACTTCCAGGCGCCAGGGCGCCGCAGTCTCGCCAACGGCATCGCCAAGATCGCGACGAGCCTCACCATCATCGTCTCGGCACTGATCAGCCTCTTCGTCGTCGATGAGAGTCTCGAGCTCGCCTTCGCCATCCCGGCCGTGCTGCTCGTGTGCGCCATGCTCATCGTCGGCTTCACGATCCGCGAGACCCGGTCTCCCGGTTACCAGCGCGCGCTCGCCGACCGCGAGTCGGGCCAGCCCAACCCCTGGAGCTTCCGACGCGTCGTGTCGGAGCTGTTCCGCGACGCCGATCACAGTCGGGTCTTCCTGCTGCTGGGCATCTTCGCGACGGCCGGCACGTGGGCGGCCATGCGCGCGCAGCTCACGCCGTACGCGATGGAGGTCCTCGACGTGAGCCGCGGGGTCGCGGGGTCGCTTGCGCTTCCGGGAGGCATCGCGTTCCTCGTCGCGGCGATCCCGATCGCCCTCTTCTCCGATCGAGCCGGCCGGCGCCGGATGATCCGCATCGGCCTGACGATCATGATCATCGGCTGCCTGATCGCCTTCGCCGTCCCGACACTGGTCACGACCATCGCGGGCGTGATGGTGGCCTCCATCGGGTACGCCGCATTCTCGGTCAACGCCGTCGTGCTGATGTGGAACCTCGCGCCCAGCCGCACCGTGACGGGGGCCTACAGCGGACTGTATGCCGTCGCCGCGGCCGTCGGCGCCTCGCTGGGACCGGCGATCGTCGGCGGGCTCGTCGACCTCACCGCCTGGTCGTTCATGTTCCTGCACTCCAGCCTGCTCGGCGTGATCGGGCTGCTGCTGTTCTTCCTGGTCCGGCGTGAGATCAGCGACGGACAGCTGGCCGAGGATGCCGAGGCGGCCGCCATCGCATCCGTGCCGGCTCCCGCGCCGGCCGCGTCCACCGAAGGCGAGCAGCCATGACCCTCGGGCGCCTCGATGACTTCCCGCCGCGGCATCCGGCCTGGGATCTGCTGACCGGGCCGACGCCGTTCCAGGCGAGCAGCGTCGACCAGCGGTTCTCGTTCACGACGTACATCCCTGCCGCCTACCGCCGCTCCGCCGCCCCGTTGCCGCTCCTCGTCGCCGTGCACGGCACGGGCCGGCGCCCGGAGGCGACTCGTGACCGGTTCGCCCGGTTCGCCGAGGAGCACGAAGTCGCGGTGCTGGCGCCACTGTTCCCGATGGGCGTCGGCGATCCGGACGACGTCGACAACTACAAGAACCTCGTCTACGCCGGCACGCGCTTCGACGAGGTGCTGCTCGGCATGATCGCCGACGCCGCTCAGCGCTGGCGGATCGAGAGCGAGCGGTTCCTGCTGGCCGGGTTCTCGGGTGGAGGTCAGTTCGCCCACCGGTTCGCCTACCTGCATCCGGATCGCCTGCATGCCGTGTCGATCGGCGCTCCGGGCCGGGTCACTCTGCCGGATGCCGAACCGTGGCCACTCGGGATCGGCGGCGTTCACGGCCTGTTCGGCCGGGATGTCGACCTCGACGCCCTGACCGCGATCCCGCACCAGATCATCGTCGGCGGCGAGGACGACGCGCGCGAGACGCTCGCCATAGCCGCATCCGACGGACGTGAGGCCCGGGCCGGCACGACGCGGGTCGAGCGGGCGCAGACGCTCGCCCGCGAGCTGGCCGCCCGCGGAGTGCCCGTCGAGACGGTCGTCGTCCCGGGCGTCGCGCACGATGCGGATGCCGTGGCAGCGCCCGTGATCGATTTCCTGAGCCGCGCACTGGCTCAGCGCGCCACCATCTGAAGGAAGAAGAGAACTATCGTGTCGACAAACACAACGGATGCCGTGAGGGTCTTCGTGCCGATCGGAATGCTCGGCGGCGGATTCCCCGAAGCGATCGTGGAGCAGGGCATGGCGCTCTCTCCCGACGTCATCGCCGTGGACGGCGGATCCACCGACTCCGGCCCGTACTATCTGGGCGCGGCGACGGGCAAGTCACCCGACGGATCGATCGCCCGGGACCTTCGTCTGCTGCTGCGGGCGGCGGACGAAGCCGGCATTCCGCTCATCGTCGGATCGTGCGGCACCAGCGGCACCGATGCCGGAGTCGACTGGGTGGCCGGCATCGCGGAGCGAGTGATGGCCGAGGAGGGCATCGACCTGCGCATCGCACGCATCTACAGCGAGCAACGGGCCGATGACCTCAAGGAGCATCTCGCAGCCGGGCGCATCCACCCGCTGCCCCCGATGGACGAGCTGGCATCCGAGACGCTGGAGGACTGCACCCACATCGTCGGCCTGATGGGCCACGAGCCGATCGTGGAGGCGCTGCAGGCCGGCGCGCAGGTCGTGCTCGCCGGCCGAGCCACCGACACCGCCGTCGCGGCAGCCGTCCCGCTCATGCGGGGGATGCCGGCGGGGCCCTCCTGGCATGCCGGAAAGATCGTGGAGTGCGGCGCGCAGGCGACCACCAACCCCCGTACGGCGGGCATCTTCGCCACGATCGATCACGAGGGCTTCACGATCGAGGCCGTCGATCCCGACACCGCCTGCACCCCGGTGTCGGTGGCCGCGCACATGGTCTACGAGAACGTCGATCCCTTCCTGCTCACCGAGCCGGACGGCGTGCTCGACGTCCGCAACGCCGCCTACCGGTCGCTGGACGGTCGGTGTGTGCGCGTCGAGGGGTCGCAGTTCCACCACGCCGCGCAGCACACCGTGAAGCTCGAAGGCGCCCGGATCTCCGGCTATCAGACCGTGTCGTTCGTCGGCGTCCGCGAGCCGCTGGTGCTGGCCGACCCCGAGGCGTGGGCCGAAGTGCTGCGCGAGTACCTGTTCCTGCGCACCGAGCAGGCACTCGGGCTCGGCCGCGACGACTTCGCGTTCGATCTGCGACTGTACGGGCACAACGCGATCCTCGGCGAGCTCGATCCGGCATCCACGGCATCCGCACCGCCGCGCGAGCTGGGCGTCATGCTCATCGTCAGTGCCGGAGACCAGAAGACCGCCACCGCGATCGCGAAGGTCATGAACCCGTACCTGCTGCACATGCCCACCCGAGAGATGGACTACCTGCCGAGCTTCGCGTTCGCCACTTCGCCGGCCGAGATGGAGCGCGGCGCCTCGTACGAGTTCGTGCTCAACCACGTCGTCGACAGTCCGACGCCCACCGCGCTGTTCCGCATCGAGATCGGAGTCCCCGCCCATGTCTGAGACCACGCTCACCCTCGCCGATGTCTGCCACGAGGTCCGGTCGAAGAACGCCGGTCCGTTCTGGATGACCCTCGACCTGTTCGTGAAGGATGACGAGGCCTATGAGGTCGTGTCCGACGAGTCCTTCCTGAACGAGCAGCGGATCGGCGAGATCTATCGGGTCGAACCGTCGACGATCAGGATGTTCCGCCTGCCGGAGCTGAGAGTGCTGAAGATCTCGTTCCCGAGACCGGTCTCGCAGGGCTCCCTGCATGACCGCGACATCCATGCGGGTCAGCACCATGTGCCGCTGTCCGTGCTCGCCGTGCCGATCCCGTCCCGCCGGCACGGGTCGCGATAGTGCTGTCCGCGGATGCCATCGTCGTCGGCGCGGGCCTGGCCGGGCTCGTGGCCGCCGCCGAGCTGCTGGATGCAGGGCGGCGCGTGCTCGTGGTCGAGCAGGAGCCGGAGGCGAGTTTCGGCGGTCAGGCGTGGTGGTCATTCGGAGGCATCTTCCTCATCGACTCCCCCGAGCAGCGCCGGATGGGCGTGCACGACTCGCTGGAGCTGGCCAGAGACGACTGGTTCGGCTCCGCCGGCTTCGACCGCGACGAGGATCGCTGGCCGCGGGCCTGGGCCGAGGCGTATCTGCAGTTCGCGGCGGGCGAGAAGCGCGCCTGGCTGCGGGAGCGCGGTGTCGGCTTCTTCCCCGTCGTCGGCTGGGCGGAGCGCGGCGGCGACCGGGCCTCGTCGCACGGCAACTCCGTGCCGCGCTTCCATGTGACCTGGGGCACCGGACCCGCGGTGCTCGAGCCATTCGCGCGCCGTGCGCGCGCGGGTGTCGAGAGCGGTCAGCTCACGCTGCTGTTCCGCCACCGCGTCGACTCCATAGACGTGGAGGACGGCGCAGTCGCCGGTGTCAGCGGTGCGCTGCTCGCAGAGGACACCGCGGTACGAGGAGCGCCGAGCAGTCGCGACGTCATCGGGGACTTCGCGCTCCGTGCGGGCGCGGTGCTGGTCGCCGGCGGGGGCATCGGAGGAGACCACGAACTCGTGCGCCGCTCCTGGCCCGCCCGGATGGGCACGGCGCCGCGCAGGATGCTGTCGGGTGTGCCCGCCCACGTCGACGGGAGGATGCTGGACATCGCCGCGCGCGCGGGCGGGAACCTGATCAACGGCGACCGCATGTGGCACTACGTGGAAGGCATCCGGAACCACGACCCGGTGTGGCCGATGCACGGCATCCGGATCCTCCCAGGACCTTCGTCGCTGTGGCTGGATGCGACGGGCAGACGGCTGCCGACGCCGCTGTTCCCCGGGTTCGACACGCTCGCCACGCTCGAGCACCTCGTGGCGACGGGTCACGATCACTCCTGGTTCGTGCTGAACCAGAAGATCCTCGAGAAGGAGTTCGCGCTGTCGGGCAGCGAGCAGAACCCCGACTTCACCGGCAAGGATGTGCGCCTGCTCGCGCGTCGACTGGGGCCGGGGGCGCCGGGTCCCGTCGAGGCGTTCAAGGAGAAGGGGGCGGACTTCATCGTCGCGGACACTCTCGACGAGTTGCTGCGCAGGATGGCGGTCGTCGATGAGGGGGTGCTCGACACGGATCGAGTGCGCGCCGAGGTGGAGTCGCACGATCTGCAGATGCGCAACCGGTTCAGCAAGGATGCCCAGATCAACGCGATCAGGCAGGCCCGCAAGTACCGCGGCGATCGGATCCTCCGCGTCGCGACCCCGGGGCCGCTCACCGACCCGAAGGCGGGACCGATGCTCGCGGTACGTCTGCACATCCTCACCCGCAAGAGCCTCGGGGGCCTGGAGACCGACCTGCGTGCGCGTGTGCTCGATGCGACGGGCGCTCCGATACCCGGGCTGTACGCGGCGGGCGAGGCCAGCGGGTTCGGCGGCGGCGGGATGCACGGCTATCGTGCACTCGAGGGAACATTTCTGGGCGGCTGTCTCTTCTCGGGCAGAGCCGCCGGGCGGGCGATGGCGGAGGCGGTGTGACGAAGATGGACGATTCGCCGCCGACGCGCCCGTGAGGCCTCCCGCACGCGGCGACGGCTTCGACCGGCGTCTGATCGCGCCGATGATCCTCGGTTCGATCCTCAACCCCATCAACTCGTCGATCATCGCGGTCGCACTCGTGCCGATCGGCATCGCCTTCGGCGCACCGGCGAGCCAGACCACCCTGCTCGTGTCGGCACTGTACTTCGCGACCGCCATCGGGCAGCCCCTGGCGGGCCGACTCATCGACCTCTTCGGCCCGCGCGGGCTGTACCTGGCCGGAGCCGCGCTCACGACCATCGCCGGCATCATCGGAGCGTTCGCTCCGAGCCTGTCGCTGCTGATCATCGCCCGCGTCGTGCTCGGCCTCGGCACGTGCGCGGGGTATCCGGCATCCATGTCGCTGCTGCGGCGCGAGACCGAACGGACCGCGGCCACCGGCGGATTCCGCCCGACCGGGATGCTGACGGCCCTGTCCGTCGCGAACCAGACGGTAGCCGTGGTCGGGCCGACCCTGGGCGGCCTGCTCGTGGATGTCGGCGGATGGCGATCGACCTTCGCGATCAACATCCCGCTCGGCCTGGCCTGCTTCGTCTGCGGACTGATCCTCCTGCCGCGCAGGGAGGGCGCCGCTGCCGCGGATGCCGGTGAAGCGCGGTCTGCCGCGCCGCGCTCGGGCGTGCTGCGCCGCCTCGACATCCCCGGGATCCTGCTGTTCGCCGCACTGCTCGTCAGCCTGATGCTCTTCCTCATGAACGCCGCGGTGGCGACGCTCTGGCTTCTCGCCGTCGTCGTCCTCGCCGGCGCGGGACTCGCGTTCCGGGAGCTGCGCGCCGCCGACCCGTTCATCGACCTGCGGGTCATGGGCGCGAACATCCCGCTGCTGACGACCTACCTGCGCGGGATGCTGACGATGGTCGTGGCCTACGCGATGTTCTTCGGATTTCCGCAGTGGCTGCAGGTCGAGCGCGGATTCAGCGCGGTGACCGCGGGACTGCTGCTGCTGCCGACCTTCGCGACGAGCCTGGTGGTCGCGGCGGTGACGGGGCGGCACGCCGCCGTGCGCGCCAAGCTCGTCGTCGGAGCGGTCGCGCAGATCGTCGGATGCGTCGGGATGTTGTTCATCGACGAGGGCACGCACATCATCGGGCTCGTCGCGCTCGCCGTCGTGTTCGGCGTGCCGCAGGGGCTGCTGAACCTCGCGAATCAGAACGCGATGTTCGGACAGGCGCGTCCCGCCAGCATCGGGGCATCCGCCGGACTGCTGCGCACCTTCATGTATCTGGGAGCGATCCTGGCCGCAGCCGCGATCGGCGTGTTCTTCCACGACGGCATCGACACCGACGGGCTGCACGGCCTGTCCGGACTCATGCTCGGCGTGGCCGCGACGATGCTCGTGCTCGTGCTCGCCGACCGCTCGCTGCGCCGGTTGGACGCGACCGGACTCTGACCGCTCTTTGATATAGCGTTGGGTCGGAGGAGAGCGCGTGATCAACAAGACCGGCCTGCAGCCGCTGGCTCGCACGGAATCGCTGGCAGAGCATGCGTACGGCGCGATCCGCGACAGCATCGCCGACGGTGTGCTCCTCCCCGGATCGCCCATCACCGAGCGTCAGCTCGCCGCCGACCTCGGCGTGAGCCCGACCCCCGTACGCGAAGCGCTGCGCAAGCTCGAGCACGAGGGGCTCGTGGAGCGCAGCGACTCGCGCCGGCTCCGCGTCGCGGCCCAGCCGGAGGCGACGCTGGAGGAGCTGATGGAGATCGAGGTGCTGCTGCGGGCGGCGGAGGCGAGGTTCGCGGCGCGGAAGATCGGCGAAGACGCCCTCGCGCACCTGCGCGGGCTCGTCGAGGCCGTGGAGCGACAGGCTCCGTCAGCCGATGCGTTCGACCTGATGGCGCTCGCCAGGGAGTTCGATGCGGTCATCGCCGCCGCCGCCGGGAACCCGCCGCTGCGGCGGATGATCGAGAGCTTCGGCATCCTGGGCGGCGACGAGCGCATCCGCACGCTCGAGCGGGACGTCGCCGATCCGGAGTGGACCCGCAGCCGCATCGAGGACCACCTCGCGATCTACCATGCGCTCGTCGCTCGCGACGAAGCCGGTGCCGAGGCCCTCATGCGGCGGCATGCACGTTCGGCGATGCAGCGGCTGACGTCTCGGACGCACGTCGGAGGCGACCTCCACTGACCCGGCCGCCGGATTCCGCACGCTCGAAGGGGGAAGCCGCCGGTGACGACTTCCCCCCTTCCGGACATTCGCGAGTGCACTCAGATCGCGGTGGAGCCTCCGTCCGCCACGAGCTCCATGCCGTTGACGTAGCTGGAGTCATCTGAGGCGAGGAAGAGCGCCGTGGTGGCGATCTCCTTCGGCTGACCCATCTCGCGCCGCGGGATGACCGACTCGAAGACCGCCATCATCTGCGCGTCCAGGTTCTTCTCCATCATGGGGGAGGAGACCTGGCCGGGCGTCAGCACGTTCACGCGGATCCTGCGATCGCGCAGCTCGGCGACCCAGACCCGCGCGTATGCGGGAAGCACCGCCTTGCTGCCGGCGTACGCTGCCCAGTCCGGGTAGCCCCGCACCGAGGCGTTCGAGCCCGTCATGATGATCGACCCGTTGTCGTTGAACAACCGCAGAGCCTTCTGCACCGTGAACAGCGTGCCGCGCGCGTTCACCGAGAACGTGTTGTCGAACTCCTCCTCGGTGATCTCGCCGAGCTTCTGCGGCCCACCGGCGCCTGCGCTCGCCCACAGCACGTCGACCGAGCCCTTCTCCTGCTTGACCGTCTCGAACACACGGTCCAGATCCTCGAGGTTCGCCGAGTCGGCCCGAACGCCGGTGACGTTGCGTCCGATCTGCTTCACGGCCTCATCCAGAGCCTCCTGGTGGCGCCCGGTGATGAAGACGTATGCGCCCTCGTCGACGAACAGCTTGGCGCCCGCAAGCGCCATCCCGCTCGTCGCTCCCGTGATCACTGCGATCTTTCCGTCCAGCTTTCCCACGTTCAGTTCCTTCCTGCGATGTTGACGCCCAGCGAGAATCCGATGCCCAGGCCGCCGCGGGCCAGGCCCATCTCCAGCAGCCCGGCGCCTTCGAGCCAGTGCGCCATGGACAGGTCGCCCGCGTCGCGCGGACGCAGTCCCAGACTGGTGATGAGGGTCGACACGCCGGCCTTGGCCTTCGCGTCGTCACCGGCGAAGAACACGTCCGCAGGCTCACCCGATGCGACGATCTGGCTGAACAGGGTGTTGAAGCCCTTCACGACGTGGGTGCTGGCGGGGGTGGCCTCGTCGACGAGCTTCGCGACGGACGTGTCATCCGGCACGGCCAGACCGGTGCCGGTGGCGTTGAACGGGTTGGTGATGTCGACCACGGTCTTGCCCGCGAGCGCGTCGCCGAAGTCCTTGACGACCGGGACGGCGCTGGCGAACAGCACCGCGAGGAACACGATGTCTCCCGTCGGCGCGGAACCCCATGCTCCGGTCGTCACGCCGGCACCGAGTTCCTTGGCGAGCGATGCGGCCTTCGTCTGGTCGCGGGCGATGATCTGGACGGTGTTGCCGCCCCTCACCGCCCGACTCCCGATTCCGCGGGCCATGTTCCCCGCCCCGATGATGCTGATGCTGCTCATTATGCGCTCCTTGACTATCCGTGAATGGCCTGCCGACGTCTCTCGACAGGTGGACGGGTGGAGCGCCAAAGTGAGGCACCCCTCCGGTTCGTGGAGAAGAACCGGAGGGATGCCTCAGGTATTCCCAGCATCCCGGAGTAGATTGACGACATGACCATCAGCGAGGTGAGACGCAGGCCGTTGCGCCGCGACGCTCAGGAGAGGTACGACCGGCTCGTGGCCGCGGCACGGGTGGAGTTCGCCGCGCGCGGCATGGACGCCTCCCTGGAGAAGATCGCACGTGATGCCGGCGTCGCGATCGGCACGCTGTACCGGCACTTCCCGACCAGGATGGATCTTCTGCTCGCAGCTTTCGAGCCCCGGCTGCGCGAGTTCCTGAGCGAAGCGGAGAAGGCTCTGCAGATCGAGGACCCGTGGGAGGGCTTCGTCGGCTACCTGGAGAACCTGTTCCGCCTGCAGGCGGGGGACCGCGGTTTCAACGACTTCCTCTCGCGCCGCTTCCCGGGCAACGCCGAGACCGAGAGCATCCACGACGAGATGTGTCAGCAGATCGAGGAGGTGCTCGTCCGGGCCCAGGACGCCGGCCGCGCACGCCCCGACATCACCCGGGCCGACATCGTGAACCTCATCTGGTTCAACGGCCGGATGATCGACGCCACCAGCACCACGGTTCCGAACGCGTGGCGCCGTCAGCTGCACATCATGCTCGATGCCTACCGTGCGGAGCGCGCCCACCCGCTGCCCGAACCGGCGATGACGGACGAGCAGCTCTACGCCGCCATGGTGCAGCTCAGCGCGGCGGACCAGTCGCGCTGACGCGCCCGGTCCGCCGCGCCGAGATCACCGTCTCCGGTGATCCTCGCTGCGCAGCCACTCCTCGAAGCCGATGCGCGCGACGACGGCATCCGCTCCACCGCGCAGCGAGCCCGACGCGAGCCCGCGCGCGTATGCTCCGGGGAGGCGCACTTCCAGCACACGCCGGCGGATGCCGTCGAACGCGAGCTGCCTGCGGGCGAGGTCGGCGAGATCCTCGTCTCGGGGTCCGACCAGATCGGTGGCGCGGCCCTGAGGACCCGCTTCAGCGAGCTGCACGAGGTGCGCGCCGACCTCCCGTGCAGCGACCGGCCGCACGGGAGCGCGGGGGATCACGGCGAGCGGTCCGCGTGTGCCGTTCAGCAGTTGACCGGCGAACTCGTGGAACTGCGCGGCGCGCGCGATCGTGAACGGAACCGCGCCCGCACCGACCGCCCGCTCCTGAGCCAGCTTGCCGGCGTAGTACGACGAGTCGATGTCGTCGATCCCGACGATCGACAGGGCGACATGGTGGCGGACGCCCGCCCGCTGCTCCGCGGCGAGCAGATTGCGGGTGCCGTTCTCGAAGAAGGCCTTCGCGCGCTTCGCCGACAGCGACGTCAGGTTCGTCACGTCTATCACGGCGTCCGCTCCGTCGAGGGCGGCGTCGAGGCCGACACCGTGCTGCACGTCGGCACCGGACGCCCGCGAGAGCACCACGACCTCGTGCCCCGCGTCTCGCGCGGCCATGCTCGTGTGCCTGCCCACCGTGCCGGTGCCGCCGGCGATCGCGATCCTCATCCGATCCTCTCCACTGCCGTGCCTCCCGTCGTCACTTCCGCGGCGGGTTCGCGGGCAGCCACTCCTCGAGCGTGGTCTCGAAGATGTGCGCGCCCTCGACCGGGATGAGCGTGCGCTCCTCGATCACGGCACCGTAGTAGGGGGCGCTGTCGTCGCGGACGACCGTGCGCGGGTCGCCGCGGAAGGCCAGTGCACGGCGCGCGAACTCATCCATCCCGAACGCCTCGGGCCCGGCGATCTCGATGTCCCCCTGGGGTGCACCTGCGGCGGCTCGGGCGACCGCGGTGGCGACATCCTCGGCCGCGATCGGCTGGATGAGCGCGCCGGGCAGCGTGACGGTGTCGCCCTCGGTCGAGATGTCGGCGATGCTGCCGACGAACTCGAAGAACTGGGTCGCGTGCACGAGCGAGTAGTCGATGCCCGACTCGCGGATCAGCTTCTCCTGCGCCGTCTTGGCGGCGAAGTAGTCGATGTTCTGCGGGCGGTTCGTGCCGACGATGGTCAGCGCGACATGGTGGGAGACTCCTGCGGCGGCTTCGGCCGCGAGCAGGTTGCGGGTCGAGGTCGTGAAGAACTCGAGCACGTCAGCCGCCGCGAACGACGGCGAGTTCGACACGTCGACGACCGTTTTCGCGCCGCTCAACGCGTCGGACAGGCCTTCGCCGGTGAGCGCGTTCACACCTGTCTGCGGAGAGGCGGCGACCGCCTCGTGTCCGTGCTCGTTGAGCTTCGCGACCACCTTGGAGCCGATCAGCCCCGTGCCTCCGATGACGACGATCTTTGCCATTGTCCAGCCTTCCTTGTCAGTGACGCCGGTGACGGCGTCTAGAGCGATGACCGTTCAGCATCCGCGGATGTGACAGCCGGACGGCGGCCGTCGGGGTTCTGGATGCGCCAGTCGTGATAGCGCGTGGTGGCGAGCGAGGCGGTGGCCTCCGGCAGCAGGTCGCGACTGCTGAGTCGTGCTCCGAAATACGTGCCCAGTGGGTCGGCGACGACCTCGCGCTCGTCCTGCCGTGCACGCAGATCCATGGCGGCGATGTCGCTGAGGCTGAACACCTCGGGCCCGCCCCACTCGAGCATCCCGGAGCGCGGTTCGCCGGTCGCGGCCTGCGCGACCGCGCGTGCGACGTCATCCGCGGCCATCGGCTGCACCAGCACGTCGGCGACGCGCACTGCGCCGCTGCGCAGCGCGTGGTCGGTGATGTTGCGGATGAACTCGAAGAACTGCGTCGCATGCACGAGGGTGTACGGGTGGCCGGATGCCGTGATCAGGCGCTCCTGCTGCTGCTTGGCCACGAAGTATCCTCCCTGGGCTCGGGCGAGGCGATCGGTGCCGACGACGGAGAGGGCGACGTGGTGTCCCACGCCGGCGGCCGCGCCGTAGCTGAGCAGATTCATGGTCGAGCCGAAGAAGAACTCCTGGGCGGAGGCCTCATCGGTGTACGAGGAGTTCGAGACGTCGACGACGACGTCTGCACCGTCCAGCGCTTCGGCCAGGCACTCGCCGGTGTAGGAGTTCACCCCCGTCGCACGTGCTGCCGCGACCACGACGTGTCCGCCTTCCCGCAGCATCCGGACGAGCCGTGCGCCGATCATTCCGGTGCCGCCGATGACTGTGATTCTCATGTCGCTCCCTGTTCCGCCGATGGATGCCGCGCGCTGCCGCGCCTACCCGAACAGACCGGATGGAACCCTGGCGTGTGACAGGTCGGCAAGATGATTCCGCACCGCTGTCACAGATCCGGATCGTGACCTGTCGGAGCTTGCAGGGCGTGTGCTCCGGGCGGCGCTTGCGGAGGTGGCCGTGCAGTTGGAAGGTGGATGCGTGACCGTGACGGACGAGCAGGGGCCGACAGTCGGCGAGTTGGATGCCGCGATGGAGCTCTTCGCGACGCAGCGGCGACGCCTGTTCGGCATCGCGTATCGGATGCTGGGCACGGTGGCCGACGCGGAGGACATCGTGCAGGAGACCTGGATCCGCTGGCAGGGCACGGACCGGTCGCAGGTGCAGGAACCCGCAGCCTTCCTCGCGACGGTGGCGACCAGACTCTCGATCAACGTGCTGCAGTCCGCCCACACGAAGCGGGAGACGTATATCGGCCCGTGGCTGCCCGAACCCGTCAACACCGATGACGATCCCGCGCTGGGCGCGGAGCGGGCCGAGGCGCTGCAGTTCGCGATCCTGCTCACACTCGAGAAGCTGACCCCGACGGAGCGTGCGGCCTACATCCTGCGCGAGGCGTTCGACTACCCGTACCCGCGGATCGCCGAGGTCATCTCCTCGAGTGTCGTGAGCGCAAGACAGCTCGTCAGCCGCGCCCGCGCGCACCTCGGATCGACGCGTCACGCACCGGCCGGCCCCGGGCATCAGCGTCGACTGCTGGAGGCGTTCCTCGTGGCGGCGCGCAGTGGTGATGCGCGGCAGCTGGAGAGGCTCTTCGCAGAGGACGTCATCAGCTACACCGACGGGAACGGCGTGAAGCTGGCCGCGCGCTTCCCCGTGGCCGGTCGTGAACGCGTCGCGAAGTTCGTGGCGGCCTTCGCGCACCATTTCTGGACGGGGAAGTCGATCGACTGGGTCGAGGTGAACGGACAGCCCGCGGCTGCACTGACCGAGCACGGCGAGGTCACCACCGTCGTCGCACTGACCGCCTCCGGTGACAGGATCGGGCAGCTGCTCTGGGTGATGAGTCCGCAGAAGCTCGGTCACGTGGCGCCGGTCGCCGCATGACGGGCAGGCATCTTCCGGCCTGGGTGCGCCGGAGGCGTCGCGATGTCACCGACCCGAGCATTCTGGAGGCCCTGTCGGCGGTGTTGAGCGCGGGCGACGATGACGGCATCCGTGCCCTGCTGCATCCTGACGTCGACCTGGTGAT
>Ga0160443_100137_pt1 | contig 108691 bp, 106 predicted proteins | sample HID1972I_E1MG_FD_108244 | JGI IMG/M metagenome (GOLD analysis project Ga0160443, IMG submission 108244) | Enriched pill bug-associated microbial communities from UW Madison campus, WI, USA - HID1972I_E1 MG | ecosystem: Host-associated > Arthropoda: Insects > Digestive system > Unclassified ... | reverse complement strand
GGGCAACGCAAAGCAGATCGCAGCGGCCCAGGAAGCACTGGATGCACGCCGCATGTGGCTGAACACCCTGGAAAAGTCGGCAGCCGACTTCCAGTAAGTAATCCACAGATCGTCAGCACACGCTCAACGCGGCGGCGCTTGCTGGTTCAGTAGCCACATGGAATCTAGAAATTGCCAGGCTACCGGGCCACGCGCCGCCGCGTTGCGCATTCCAGAAGACCTCTGGATCGCCGGCCAAATGTTCAGCCGAAACGAGTTGCAGGCGATGGCCTCGAACGGTTTGCTCCGCGAGGTGCTCGGTGACTGTTTTCTTCCCAGCCAGATTCAAATCACTGCCTCGTTGCGTGCCCAGGTTGCCGCTTTTGCCTGCGGGCGGGAGCTGAATTCCAATGCCGTGCTGGCACGCCAAACGGCCGCCTGGATCCATGGGCTGCTGCCCGAAGTCTTTACGCTGTGCATTTACACGCGCAATTACCATCGGCCTTTTGCACCCGGCTTCGGGTTGAGTGCCCAATTCATGCAGGCCATAGTTCCCGATACGCAAATGGTCTTCCGCAGCCGGATCAAGGTAACCTCCGCCTTGCGCAGCGTATGCGACTGCGCCCAGTTCGACCCATTGCCAATAGCCAGTCGCGTACTGGGCAACGCAATTTCCCTGGATGATCCCTATTTGAATCTTGAGTCGATCCGGGAAAGCCTTATTGCTTGTGAAAAGTCCCCAGAAAGATCACGCGCCCTGCGCTTAGTCGATTCCTTTGACGACATCGCGCAGGCCGCGTGATTTATTGGAGGCAGTTGCGTTTCTAGCGGCGTGAGCCAGCAGTGGTGCGGTACACGTCGTATACGCCATCGATCCGGCGCACTTGGTTCAGTACGTGGCTCAAGAACTTCGGATCGCCCATCTCGAAGGAGAAACGGGACAAAGCCACGCGGTCCCTGCTGGTTTGAACCGTGGCCGAGAGGATATTCAAGTGGCTCTCGGACAAAATTCGGGTCACATCGGAGAGCAGCGATTTGCGGTCGAGCGCTTCCACCTGGATCTCCACGAGGAACACGCCGTGGTGCTTGGCTGCCCAAGTGACGTTGACCAGCCGATCTGGCTGGTTTGAGAGCTGCGTCAGGTTCAAGCAATCCGAGCGGTGCACGGAGACACCCGCGCCACGAGTCACAAAGCCCTGGATCTCATCTGGTGGCACTGGGGTACAGCAACGGGCCAGTTTCACCAGCACGTCGCCGACACCCTCAACAATCACGCCGGCGTCATTGCCCGTTGTGGGGCTCGGAGCGTTCGGGCGGACTACCGCTTCCTCATCGACTTGTTCGGCCTCAGGAGGGCCAATGAGGGCCGTCAGGTGCTCAATGACGTTCTGCGCACTGGTATGCCCGTCACCAACAGACTGATACAGCGCTGAGATGTCCGTGTGGTGCAGCTCATTGGCAACCGCGGTCAGCAGGTCATGAGTCATCAATTTCTGCAGGGGCAGGTGGTTGCGCCGCAGCTCCTTGGTCAGAAGCTCCTTGCCCTTTTCGATGGCTTCCTCACGGCGTTCCTTGGAGAAGTATCCACGGATCTTCGCTTTGGCACGTGGTGATTTGACGAAGTTCTGCCAGTCCTGGGATGGACCGGCGCCTTCTGCCTTCGAAGTGAAAACCTCTACTACGTCGCCCTGCTTGAGTTCGGTATGCAGCGGCACGAGCTTGCCGTTGACCCGGCTGCCGATCGTCCGATGGCCAACGTCGGTGTGGATCGAGTAGGCGAAGTCCACCGGAGTTGCCCCCACTGGCAGCGACATGATGTCGCCCTTGGGCGTGAAGACATACACCTCGGCGGAGCTGATCGTATAGCGCAGCCCGTCGAGGAATTCCTCGGAGTCGGTGGTATCTGCCTGCCATTCCATCAAGGACCGCAGCCAGTCCATATTCTGTTCCGGAGACAGCATGGAGTTCGCGTTTTGGCCATGCTTGTATTGGAAGTGCGCAGCCACGCCGTACTCGGCACGCACGTGCATGTCGTGGGTGCGGATCTGAATTTCTACCGGCTTGCCTTCCGGCCCCATCACCGTGGTGTGCAGCGACTGGTAGAGGTTCAGCTTCGGGATGGCGATGTAATCCTTGAAGCGGTTGGGCAGCGGATTCCACTCTGCGTGGACGACGCCCAGTGCCCCATAGCAATCCTTGACCGTGTCGACCAGGATGCGAACACCCATCAAGTCATGGATGTCGTCAAAGTCCTTTCCTCGGACAATCATCTTCTGGTAAATCGAGTAATAGTGCTTTGGACGCCCGGATACGGTGGCATGGATATCGACATTGCCCAGGTCGCCAGAGAGCGTCTGGCGAATTGAGGAGAGGTACTTTTCTCGCTCGGGGGTGCGATCCCCCACCATGCGGACGATCTCTTGGTAGACCTTAGGGTGAAGGGCCGCGAAGGAAAGATCTTCAAGTTCCCATTTCACGGTGTTCATGCCGAGGCGATGTGCCAAGGGCGCGAAAATTTCCAGTGTCTCCTTGGCTTTGCGCGAAGAAGACTCAGGCGAAACGTAGCGCCAGGTACGGGCATTGTGCAGGCGGTCGGCAAGCTTGATCAACAGGACGCGGATGTCGCGAGACATGGCGACAACCATCTTGCGCACGGTTTCAGCCGGTGCCGCTTCACCGTAGGTGACCTTGTCGAGTTTCGTCACGCCATCAACGAGCATGGCAATTTCTTCCGAAAATTCCTTCTTGACCGATTCAAGAGAGTATTCGGTGTCTTCGACCGTGTCGTGCAGGAGCGCGGCAGCGAGAATTGCGCCGGTCATTCCCATCTCGGCCAAAATTGTAGCAACGGCTACGGGGTGGGTGATGTACGGGTCACCGCTTTTGCGTTTCTGGCCATCATGGTATTTTTCGGCTACCTCATAGGCGTGCACGAGCAGGTCGAGGTCCGCACGGGGATGCTTCGACTTTACTGTGCGAAGCAGCGGCTCAAGTGTCGGCGACGTGCTCGGGGTACTGCCGCGTCCGGCAAACCGCACTAAACGGGAAATTGAGCGCCGTTTCGAATTGTTCAGGTTTGACGTATTCGCCATGCCCCGCTCCTTCCCCATTGCCACCTGACGCCGCTGGCCTGTGCGAGCTAGCGTGGCGACATCCGGTGGTAGTTTCCGGCCGCGGTTACGTCCACGACCTTGCACCAAAAAAACACGTTGTTTAGTTCATTTGTTATAGCACGTTCGGCCGGTGACAACTAATTACACCGCTTCACGCCATTGTGAAAAAGCGCCTCCAGCGAATGCTGGAGGCGCTTCTTCAGACCGGGTGCGATTAGGCGACGGCCATTTTCTTCGAGTGCTCAACGACATCCGAATCGTTGCGGCGCAGCCATTGGTACAGCGGCGCTTGAACGAACAGGGTGGACAACGCCGAGATGATAATGCCGACGAACAAGGCCAAGGAAAGATCCTTGAGCGTACCTGCACCGAGCATGTAGGAACCGATGAAGAGAATCGATGCCACGGGCAGTACGGCCACCACTGAGGTATTGATTGAACGGACCAAGGTTTGGTTCACCGCGAGGTTCACCAACTGCTCAAAGGTCCGCTTGGACTGCTTGGTGAAGTCCTTCGTATTTTCACGAACCTTGTCGAAAACCACGACGGTGTCATAGAGCGAATAACTCAGAATCGTCAGGAAGCCGATAATGGCACTTGGCGTAATCTCGAATCCGGTGACCGAATAGATGCCGGCGGTCACGAAGATCACGACCAGCAGGCCTACGATGGCGGCCAGCGACATCTTCCACGTGCGGAAGTATGCGGCCATCAAGAGTCCAACAAGGACCACGAAAGCGAACAGGCCAAGCAGCGCCTGGCGAGAAACGTCCTGCCCCCAGGTTGGGCCGATGAAGTTGCTGGTCACTTCGTCACTGGATACCCCGTAGTCCTCAGCCAAAGATGCTGCGATTGCCAGAGTTTCGTCATCGCTCAGGCGCTCGGTCTCAACACGCATGGTGTTCGGTGCAATATTCGTGACCGTGGCCTCGGCGCCCGAAGCAACCGAGGTAACTGCGTTTTCACCGATTTTGATATCGGTGTTCTGGACATCCGAGACGGTGAACTCCGAGCCACCACGGAAGTCGATGCCGAGATTGAACCCGCCCTTGACTACAGGGACAAGGATCGACAGGATCACCATTGCGCCTGCGATGGCGAACCAAAGCCGGTGCTTGGAGGTGAACGGGTAGGAACGCTTGCCGGTGTAGAGCTCGTTGCCCCAAGTCACTAGCTTATTCATTGTTCTCCTCCTGAGCCTTCGACGATGCATTCCCAGGCCGGATCGCTTGGGCTGCCTCTTCGCGGCGGCGCTCAGCAATAGTCATGCGCTTGGCTGCTTCGCCTGAAGCCTTGGCATTTTTCTTGCCGCGGTTCGCCTCCGCATTCTCGCCGAATCGGCGAACCTGGCCGGCGCCCTTGTACAGCGGTTCAACGCCCAAAAGCGACGGATCAAGGCCGGACAGGCGGTGGCCATCGGCGAAGAACTTGGTCCGGGCCAGCAGCACCAGTGTTGGGTGCGTCAGGCCATAGACCACGACAAGGTCGATGATTGCAGTCAGGCCCAGTGTGAAGGCGAAGCCTCGCACGTTGCCGACGGCGACGATGTAGAGCACCACTGCGGCCAGGACGTTCACGGCTTTGGAAGCCAGGATAGTGCGCTTGGCTCGGCCCCAGCCAATGTCGACGGCACTGGCCAGCGGACGGCCTTCGCGCAATTCGTCGCGTACGCGTTCGAAGTACACGATGAAAGAGTCGGCGATCAAGCCGATCGCTACAATCAGGCCCGCAACACCGGCCAGCGAGAGCCGGTAGTTCATTCCCCATCCAAGCAGGACCAGGGACAGGTAGGTGAGTACACCGGAGACCAACAGGGAAGCGATGGTCACCAGGCCCAGTGCGCGGTACTGGAACAGCGAGTAGATGAATACGAGCACCAGGCCGATGATGCCTGCGATCAAACCGGCAGTCAGCTGGTCGGCGCCAAGAGTCGCAGAAACCTGGCGCTCCGACTGAATGTCGAAGCTGATCGGCAAGGCGCCGTATTTCAGCTGCTCGGCCAGAGCTTGTGAAGTTTCCTGGGTGAAGCCACCGGAGATCTGCGGGCGTCCGTCGGAAATCACGGCATTGGTCGTAGGGGCCGAGATGATCTGTCCGTCTAGGACGATCGCGAACTGGTTCTGTGCACCCTGGAGCGCAATCAGGCGCTGGGTGGTGTCAGCAAAGGTCTTGGTGCCCTGCTGGTTGAATTCAATGACAACAACCCACTCGCCAGTGACGGAACCATTTACTCCGCGGGCCAGCTGTGCGTAAGCGTCGGAGATCTGGTCGCCAGGGATTTCCTGGGGGCCAAGAATGTACTTGACTCCCACGCTCTCATCACAAGAAATCATGGGCTTCGCGGGATCAGCATCTTCACTGCTCTTCTTGTCTTCTTCATTGGTGCAGTCGAAGGCTTCGAATTTCTGGTAAAGATCTGCGGTCACCCAATTGGTGTCCGAAGCGTTTTTAGGTTCACCGTTTGGCTTGGGAAGATCAGCCTTGGCGGTGCGCTGGTCCTTGGGCGTCGCTTGGTAGCTGCCAGAGACGAGTACCGGACGGAATTCCATGGCTGCTGAAGCCTGGATCAGTTCGCGGGTTGCCTGGTCAGGAGTGCCCGGCATGGATACAACGACGTTGCGACCGGACTGGGTGGTGATTTCCGATTCCGAAACACCGGAGCCGTCCACGCGCTGGCGGATAATTTCCACCGCCTGGTCCAGCTGCTCCTGGTTGATTTCCTGATCGCCCTGAACCCGTGGGGCCAGGATCATCTCGGTGCCGCCTTCAAGGTCGAGGGCCAGCTTGGGTCCCCACCCGGTTTTACCGTTCGCTGCACCAGCCACCAGCACGCCGGTTGCGATGATGAAGACGATCAGCAACCACAGCAACGCCTTGCGCGCCTGCTTAACAGGTCTGATTGATGACATCTAATGTGCTTTCTCGTGTTGGTGGCTGTAGCTTCGGGCCACCGCTTGCTACCCGGAAATTAGGAGTTGCGCTCGTCCTTGCCCTCGTCGTTCAAGCGACGCAGGGACTCTTCTGGGGTTTCAGCAACATCGCTGGTTTCTGCTGGCTGCTGCGTTGCGGCGGCAGCTGGCTCGTTATCCAGGAAGGTGGAAATGGCCTGGCGGTGCAGGGTCAGCACAACGCCGTTGGCGACCTCGACCTGTACGCGATCCTCTGCGTCAATGCCCACGACAGTGCCGAAGATGCCCGAGTTGGTCATCACCTTCGCGCCTGGCACGGTGTTGTTCTTCAGCTTCTCCTGCTGAGCGGACTGCTTCTTGCGGCCACGGAACATCATGAAGATCAACACTGCAAACAGCGCCACCATCAAGATGAGCGAAGGGTTGAAGCCGCCGCTGGCGGCCTGGGCGATTACGAGGGAATTCACGTATTTACCTGCTAACGAATTGTTGCGATTTGATCAAAAGTTCTAGGTTGCCGGGTCGCCCAGGGTCGGGCATTAACGGCAAAGACGCCCTACCGGACCCGTAAACGGGCAGAGGTCGGGCGTCTTTAGTCTAATGGCATACGGTCAACCGGCAGACCATTTACGCGGGCAGTGAAGTATTGCTTGCCTAATCCTCATCGGATTCATAGCTTTGGGCGCTGGCAAAGATGGCGTCCTTGGGCATGGCCAGTCCCAAATGCTCCCAAGCGCCTGGCATCGCGATGCGGCCGCGTGGGGTGCGCCCCATCAAGCCTTCGCGAACCAAGTAGGGTTCAGCTACGGTCTCCACGGTTTCCGTTTCTTCACCGACCGCAATGGCCAGGGTGGATAGGCCTACTGGTCCCCCGCCAAACTTGGTGCACAATGCTTCCAATACGCCGCGGTCCAATCGGTCCAGCCCACGCGCATCGACTTCATACATGTCCAGTGCTGCCGAGGCCGCCTTATGGTCGATCTCTTCGAGCTTGTGCACTAGCGCCCAGTCGCGCACACGGCGCAGCAGCCGGTTGGCAATTCGAGGTGTTCCGCGCGAGCGGCCGGCGATCTCGGTGAAGGCCGCCGAAGTCACGCTCAAATCCAGCATCATCGCTGAGCGGCGCAGTACAAGTTCAAGTTCTTGGACTGCATAGAATTCCAGGTGCCCGGTAAAGCCGAAGCGGTCGCGCAGCGGACCAGGCAACAGGCCAGCACGGGTAGTGGCACCGACCAGTGTGAATGGCGGCAACTCCAATGGGATGGCGGTAGCTCCCGCGCCCTTGCCGACAACAATATCTACACGGAAGTCTTCCATCGCCATGTAGAGCATTTCTTCTGCCGGGCGGGACATTCTGTGGATTTCATCCAGGAAAAGAACTTCGCCCTCGGTCAGCGAGGAGAGAATGGCTGCGAGGTCTCCCGCATGCTGGATTGCCGGGCCAGAAGAAATGCGCAGTGGCGCGTTCATCTCCGCGGCAATGATCATGGAAAGCGTTGTTTTACCGAGGCCCGGAGGCCCGGATAGCAGCACGTGGTCTGCAGTGCGTTCGCGGATCTTGGCAGCCTCGAGGACCAGCGATAGCTGCTGCCTGACGCGTGACTGGCCGACAAAGTCGTCAAGGTTGCGTGGTCGCAAGGCTGCTTCAAGGACCCGTTCCTCGGGCTCGCTCCCGGCGTTGGTCAGCCCTGTGGAATCGTTCATCGTCATGATCCTCTCGAAGCCGACCTAGACTCGGGTTCCACTGGACATGCTGCGCAGCGCAGCACGCAAAATTTCGGCGACGTTGCCGCCGGAAACAATTTCCGGTTCGGCCTTGGAGAGCGACTTGAGCGTGCTGGTGGCGTCCTTCTCGCTCCAGCCCAGTCCGGTGAGCGCTTCGATGACCTGGGGCTCCCAGACGCTGAGCGAGCCGGCACCCGCCACCGGTGAGACCGGCGCGCCGGTTGGCACGAGCTTGCCATTGAGTTCCAGCACAATTCGGCTGGCTCCCTTGGGGCCAATGCCGGAAACCTTGGTGAAAGCGGCGGTGTCCTTGGTATTAGCCGCAATGCGCACTTCTTCGGGGCTGTGGACTGCGAGAATCGCCAGGCCGGTACGCGGGCCAATACCCGAGACCGAGATCAAGACTTCAAATACGTCGCGCTCTTCAGCGCTGGCGAATCCGAAAAGGGTCATGGAATCTTCACGGACCACCATGGAAGTGAATACGGTGGCTTCGCGTCCAACATGCAAGGTTGCCAGGGTTCCTGGGGTGGCATTGATCAACATGCCGAAGCCGTTGACGTCAATTACCGCAGTATTCAGGGTCACCGCTTGCACGGCGCCGGTCAATGAGCTGATCATGCCACTCCTTGGGATATATGTTCGATCGAACCCAGTTTATCGAAGATACCTACGAATCGCGACGTGGGCGGCGCAACGGTGGGTCGTGTTGCCTACCGGCGAATAGCTCGGCGCTTGGCCGAGGCTTCGGCGGCGATCCACGCTTGTTGCGCACCAGTGAGCTGGGAGGACCCGGTAGCGCTGGCTGCCGAGGCCGAAGCGTTCGACCCTGCAGCTGCTCCGCGCCAGCCGTGGGCGATCGCCAAAGCCACAGCATCTGCTGCGTCGGCTGGCTTGGGAGGCTCGTCGAGACGGCAGATCTTGGCAACCATTTTTCCGATCGCCACCTTGGTTGCCTGTCCTGAACCGGTCACCGCGGCCTTCACTTCGGTGGGCGTATGCAGCGCTACGGGGATGCCTCGCCGGGCTGCGGCCGTGATGACGACACCGGTGACCTGAGCCGTGCCAATAACGGTAGATACGTTGGCCGAAGCAAAGACCCGTTCGAGGGCCAGAACATCCGGCTTGTGCTCATCAAGCCACGCGTCGATGGCGTTGGCGATCGTCAAGAGCCGGGCGTCCAAGGGGGTGCCCGGCGGGGTGCCGGCAACGGTGACATCAACCAGCGAAACTTGCCTGTTTGCAGCGACGTCGACCACGGCCAGGCCACAGCGGGTCAGTCCGGGGTCGACGCCGACAACGCGAAGGGACAAGCCTTTACTGCTCTTCGTCCAGCGCGGCGCGAACCTCGTCGGACAGATCGGCGTTGGTGTAGACGTTCTGCACGTCGTCAAGCTCTTCCAATGCGTCGAAGAGCTTGAGGAACTTGCGGGCGCCGTCAACGTCCAGCTCTACCTTCATCGAAGGCAGGAATTCCATTTCATCGGATTCGTAGGCGATGTCAGCCTCATCCAATGCGGCGGCAACAGCACGCAGATCCGAGGGATCCGAAACGATGGCGAAATTCTCGTCCTCGTCCAGGATCTCGTCAGCACCGGCATCCAGCACGGTCATCAGCAGATCGTCCTCGGTCAGCTCGCCCTTTGGCAAGCGGACAACGCCCTGGCGGTTGAACAGGTACGCGACCGACCCCGGGTCGGCAACGGTGCCGCCGTTGCGGGTGATGCCAACTCGAACCTCGGACGCTGCGCGGTTCTTGTTGTCCGTAAGGCACTCGATCAGCAGAGCCGAGCCCTGCGGGCCACGTGCCTCGTAAATGATTTCGGTGTAGTCAACGACCTCGCCGGTCAGGCCGGCACCGCGCTTGATTGCGCGATCGATGTTGTTGACTGGCACAGAGTTCTTCTTGGCCTTGCTGACGGCAAGTTCCAGTGCCGGGTTGCCCGACATGTCTGCGCCGCCGGCGCGGGCTGCAACTTCGATGCCCTTGATGAATTTTGCGAAGGCTTTGGCGCGCTTGGCGTCAATCGCGGCCTTCTTGTGCTTGGTGGTTGCCCATTTGGAGTGGCCTGACATGCTTTAAGCGTCTCCTCGCGTGAGTTGGATGAAAAATTCGTGGATCGCCGTGCTGCCGGTGACTTCCGGGTGAAAGCTGGTTGCCAACAAATTTCCCTGGCGTACTGCAACAATTCTACCCTGTTCGCCATCGCCTTCGGCTGGAACCGTGCTGATCACTTGCACATCGGCGCCTACTTGCACCGCTTCAGGAGCCCGAATGAATACAGCTTCGAGGTTCTGCCCCAAGAAGCCCAACTGGTATTCGAATGAGTCCACTTGGCGGCCGAAGGCATTGCGCCGAACCGTCATGTCGATGCCGCCGAAGCTCTGCTGGATGGCACCAGTGCTGGAGACCGCAGGGTTCTCAATTCGGTCCGCCAGCATGATCATTCCCGCGCAAGAGCCGTAGGCCGGCATGCCCTGTGCGATGCGCTGCTTGATTGGCTCTGCCAGTGAATAGTTGCGGGAGAGCCGGTCGATGACCGAGGATTCTCCGCCGGGGATAACCAAAGCGTCGACCTTCGAAAGGTCGTCCGGGGTGCGCACAGCGAGCGTTTCTTGTCCCAGGCGCTGCAGGGATGCAAGATGTTCGCGGAAATCTCCTTGGAGGGCGAGAACGCCAATTTTCGGCATGGATGTGACCTTCATAGTTTGCGGGGTTCGAGGCGCACTAGGCGCCGAATCAACGTTAGTACCGGCTGAAGCAGCAGTTGATTTTGTTGCTCGGTGTGTCGCGTTTTCCCCGGTTACGATTTTCAAGTCACACCTCAGCATCAAGCGGCATGAGGACTTTTCCCGGCTGGCTATCGCCACATGGAGCTGAAGAAGAGAGCCCCAGGCGCAATCAAGCAGGGAAAAGCGCCGGATCGATTCAATCCGCGGAAGTGACTAAACAGGTACTCTGAAAATACGGAAATTCCGATGAGAAAGTTGAGCATGCTTCAGGGGTACCAGCGTCCAAAGATAACCCACAATGCCTACACAGATGACAGTGGCGCACCTATTGGCTATGGGCAGCGATGGGACGACCAGCCACCAGCGGAAACCTACTCGGTAACAGCGCATCCGCAGCGCTTCTCCCCTGTGCAAGTTGTGGCTGAGGCGCTCGTGGAATGGATCTGCGAATTCTACAAGGTGCGGTGTTTCGAAGACCCCGGCCTAGCTGCCCAATTGCGGGTACCTAGTGACGAGTTGGTGCGCTCAGTGAGATTGTTTCCGGAAGATTCGCGTTGTGCACCCATGGGCCTGGTTTTCACCAGGTTTCCCGGGGTGCAGCTTCGATTCGGCGCATTATTCCAGGCAGCCATGCCCCACTGCGGTTGCGATGCCTGCGATGAATCTGTCCCGGATCTGCTCGACGAGCTTGAGGCACAAGTGGGAGCGGTCCTCTCCGGCTCTTTTGTTGAAGTCCTGGATCTGGGGAACGGCCGGATGACCCATCAATTCAACGTGGAGGAGCTAGGTTCCTGTCAACAAGCGACAGGACTCGACGAAATTTCTCCCGCGCAGCTTGCATGGGCCCGTGCGGTCATTCCCGTGGATGGCGCGTGGGCGCCCTGGCCGGCACGCTAGCTTATTCGATTTTCCAGTCCTCCAGGCCATCATCGAATGCGCCGTAGGCATTTACGGTGGCCGTCGTCCGGGCTAGTGATGCCTTGGCATCGGCTTCGGGCAAGCAAGCCGATGCTTCGAAGACCTGGCACCATGCCACCGGTGATTGCGAGAGCATATGCGGCACCCATTGAAGTTGTGAAACTTTCCAGTCACCCGAGTTCTCATCGTGGCTGAACGTTGCCTTGACGCTGATTCCTTCTCGGTTCAAGATGGTTTTTGTCGCATGCTTGGCCACCGAATTTCCCAGCCCGTAGACGATCCAGGTGCCATCGTGTTTTTCGATTGGCAGCGCCGAATGCGTGTGGTGCATGTAGATGAAGTCGAAGACTCCAGATTCGGCCAGCTCCCGGCCCAGTTTGCGCTGTTGGGCAGTTGGCCTGTTCGAATATTCAGTGCCATCGTGAATTGCGGCCACCACAACGTCAGCACCATCCTGGCGGGCCGATTTTCCGCGCTGTATCAGCTTTTGCGCGTCGACTCCGGTATCAACCTGCCAGTCGGCGGCCTCCGGCAGGCCATTGAGCGAGAACGTACTGGCAATCACGCCGAGCTTGATGCCGTCGATCTGCATGATCGGCGGTTCCTGCGCTTCTTTCTTACTGCGGTACGACCCGGTGGCAAACAGCTCCTGCTCCTCCAGCGCGTCCAGGGTCCTGTTCACCCCGCTGGTTCCGGCGTCGACCGTGTGGTTGGTGGCAGTGGTGCAGCCGTCATAGCCGATGGATTTGAGATCGGAGAGAATCTGCGCAGGGACGGTGAACCGGGGATAGCCTGAGTACGGTGGCGTGCCGATGGGGGTTTCGAGATTGCATAGGGCGGCATCTGCGTCGTTCGCATAGGGTTTCAGGCCCGCAAGCAAAGCAGAAAAATCGTAGTCCTTCCCGTAGCCGGACTTGGCAGCGCTGCGAGCCTGCTCGAGCAGCGGAGGATGCAACAAGACATCCCCGGTCACCATGAGCGAAAACTCCTTCGGCTCGCTGGTTGCACTGGACTCGGGAGCAGGGGTGCTTGCCAGCGCGGGCTTGGAAGGGCGGGGTGCTTCGTCCGGCTCGACGCTTGCCGAGCACCCTGCCAGCAGTGCCGAAAGCAGTACGCCGGCGGTCAAGGAACGGCAGGCCAGAGGCAAACGTGAGTGCATGCCTAGACCCTATCCCAGCAAGCTCTCAGGGGTGTAAATGCAAGCTAAATCACGTTGCCTGTGAAAACCTATGCTTATGCAAAATCCGCTCCTGGCGCCCAGCGCCAACCCCTATCAATGGCCGGCATTCGACGAACTCACTGCCGAACACTATTTGGAAGCGGCCAAACTCGGCGCCGCAGAACAGCGCACCGAATTGCAGCGCATCATCGAAGAGCAAAGTGCACCCGACTTTGCCAACACCTTCCTGGCGCTGGAAGCCAGCGGGCAGGTGCTGCGCCGTTCGATGATGACCTATTTCAGCGTCCTATCGGCCCACGGAACCGAACCGATCAGAGCCATCCAGACAGAGATGTCATCGATCTTCAGCGCCCAAGAAGACGAGATCTACCTAAACCAGGCCTTGTATTCGCGTTTACAAGCCGCAGATTGTTCGGGACTGGCTGGTGAAGACGCGCGCCTGGCTGAGCAAACGCTCAAAGCATTCAGGCTGGCCGGCGCTGATCTGGATGAAGCCCAGAAGCAGCAGCTGAAGCAGCTCAACGCACAGCTTTCCGAGCTCTCCAGCCAGTTCTCCAATCGCGTACTGGAAAACCAAAACGCCCATGCAGTCCACTTCGACTCGGCTGGCGAGCTGGACGGCCTGTCGTCACAGGCCCTCGAATCCGCAGCGCAGGCGGCCAAGCAGGCCGGCCATGCGGCAGGATACCTTCTGCCATTGGTCTCCCCGACGCAGCAGCCGGTTCTGGAGTCCTTGACCAGAGGCGAAGCGCGGCGCAAGGTATTTGCCGCATCCATCACACGCGGGATCTCCGAAAACCCCACGCTCCAGCTGGCCGCAGATATGGCAAAGCTGCGTGCCGAACGTGCAGCCCTGCTGGGTTTTGCAAACCACGCTGAAACGGTGCTGGCCCAAGCGACAGCACCATCAACCGCGGCAGTTGAACAACGCCTTGCGGAATTGACCAAGGCAGCCACTGCCAACGCGCGCAAAGAAGCTGAGGTGCTGGGCAGCATTGCCGGCCACGAAGTGCAGGCGTGGGATTGGAAGTTCTACTCCAACCAGATTTTGCGTGAACAGTATGCCGTGGACTCCGAGTCGCTGCGCAACTACTTCGAACTTGATCGCGTGCTGGTCGATGGCGTATTTGCCACCGCTACCAAGCTCTACGGGATCACCTTCGTTGAGCGTTTTGACCTGCCTGCCTATCACGAGCACGTTCGAGTCTTCGAAGTTTTTGATGCCGACGGAAGCCCGCTGGCGCTCTACACCGGTGACTATCTGGCCCGCGAGACGAAGAAGGGCGGCGCCTGGATGACCAGCCTTCGTGATGCCGCCTCCTATTTCAATGAACGTCCGATTGTCACCAACACCTTGAACATTTCGGCTCCTGCCCCTGGAGATCCGGTATTGCTCACCCTGGATGAAGCCAATACGCTCTTCCACGAGTTCGGCCATGCCCTGCATGGCATGTTCTCCAACGGGAAATACGCTTCGCTCTCGGGCACCTCGGTCCCCCGGGATTTTGTTGAATTCCCCTCGCAGGTCAATGAGATGTGGGTACTGGATCAGCAGGTGCTGCCCGGCTTCGCCGTGCATCATCAGTCCGGAGAGCAACTGGATGATGAAACCATTGCCAGGATCCGCGCAGCGGGACTGTGGGGCCAGGGGTTTGCCACGACCGAGTATCTGGCAGCGAGCGTTCTGGACTGGGCCTGGCACACCATTAGCGCGGATACGGTCATTGATGATCCCGTGGCGTTCGAGCAGCAGGTCCTTGCCGACGCCGGCTTTGATGCCGAGATGATTCCGCCACGCTATCGGACCGGTTATTTCCAGCACATTTTCGCCAATGGCTACTCCGCTGGCTACTACTCCTACATCTGGAGCGAGGTGCTTGATGCCGACACTGTGCAGTGGTTCGAGGAAAATGGCGGCCTGATGCGCGAAAATGGTAATCGGTTCCGCGAGGAACTGCTCTCGCGCGGAAACACGCGCGACCCCCTAGAGTCCTACGAATTATTCCGCGGCCGCACCGCACGGGTAGAACCGCTGCTGCGCCGTCGAGGATTGGTGAACGCAGAATAATGACGACGATTGCCTCCGCACAGGAAGCACTGAGCCACTGGCATCAGGCACTAGCAGTTGCCACCGGCGGCAAGATCTTTACCACCCACGGGTGCTCGTGGGCCTGGCAGCCGGTGCGCAAGCGCCTGATCCTGCTGTTCCCCGAGCATCCCGAACAAGCCGGGTTGCGCCCGGCGCTGGCCGAAGGCCACCGCCTGGGTGCCCGGCGGGTGGAAGCCTGGGTGAATTCCGGCGCCGACGCCGCAGAGCTGAAAGCCACCGGCTTTTCCGACAATGCCCAGGTCTCCTGGCATGCCGGCCCGCTGGCGATCCCGATGGATCGCTGGGCCGGCAAGATCCGCCTGGGCAACAACGTGCCCGAGGCCGCCGGGGCGGATGCCGCCGAACTGAACGTGACCAACCTGTGGCGCGAAACCAGTTCGCAGCTTTCCAGCGGCCACCCGGCCCTGCGCCGCGTCGAGCACGCCCTGGCGCGCACCGATGAGGGCGAGATTGTCGGGCGCGGTTTTGCCCAGCAGGGTTTGGGCGGGCAGCTGATGGTGCACTCGCTGGCCGTGGGCAAGGAGCACCGCCGCCACGGAGTGGGCACCGCGCTGCTCCATGGGCTCTCGCGCTCGATGATCAACCCGCTCTCACCGCCCGATGAGGAGGTCCCGCAGGAGCTGCTGGCTGCGGCCACGCCGTCCAGCGCCGATTTCTTCAGCGCCAACGGGCTGAAGCTGCTGGGCCGCGGGCGCCATATGGTGCTTCGCTCCTGGAGCCAGTAGCGGGCTGTCCAACCTGCAAAAGCAGCGAGCCGGCCACGGGAAATCTCCCGTGGCCGGCTCGCTGCTTTAATCACGCCGCGCTCAACACCGGGTCACGAGGCGCGGCGCACCCGATAGACCAAACGCGCAAAAGGACCCGCTGGCCTCGCCTCGGCCAGTTCCAGCCGGTCGCTGCCAATGTTCCTCGGCAGCAACTGCGCCCCGCCGGCCAAGGCCGCGGGCGCGATGGTCAGGGCCAAAGTATCGATCGCATCGATATCGAGGAATTGGCCGAGCAGTTCTCCCCCGCCGAGCACCCAGATGTTCTTCTCTCCTGCCGCGCCGCGGATCTGGGGCAGCACCCCGGCAACCGGGCCATTGACCAGGCGCACGTCGGCCCCTTCCGGGATGGGCAGCTCGCGCGAGGTGAACACATAGGTGGTGATCCCCGGGTAGTAGTCCTGCCACTTGTGCGGGTTCTCGATGAGCCGTTCATGCTCGAGCAGCCACAAGTAGGTGGAGGCGCCTTCCACGTGGACGCCGACGTTGCGGGGCAGCAGATCCGGGTCGGGCTCGTGCGCTCCGGGAACTTCGAAAAGCCACTGCAGGCTGTGGTTTTCATCGGCCAGATAGCCGTTCAGCGTGACGGCCGCGTCGAAAATAATCTCGCTCATGGGCTTCAGTCTGCCACAGCTGCGTGCTCGGCGCCGGCGTTCCTGCTGCGGAGCAATTCCAGGGCATCGGCACTAGAACTGCCCGGCTCTGGCAGATAGCTGGTGATAGTCAGCCCAGAGGAGGACTGCACCGCGAGAACCTCGTGGCAGATCGCCATCTTCCCCGCCACAGGGTAGACGATGCGCTAGATGCCACTATTTTGCAGGAATTGAAGTCCGCGGGAGTTGCATCAAGACTGAAAAAGCACGGGCCCGCCCACCGGAATTCGGTGGCACGGACCCGTGCTTTTCGCTGTGCAGGGTTTACCAGCCGCGCTCCGAAAGGCGGTGAGGCACTGGCACGTCGGCGACGTTGATGCCGACCATGGCTTCGCCCAGGCCGCGGGAGATCTTGGCCAGTTCGTCCGGGTTGTCGAAGAAGGTGGTGGCCTTCACGATGGCTTCGGCGCGCTGCACCGGGTTGCCGGACTTGAAGATGCCCGAGCCGACGAACACGCCGTCTGCTCCCAGCTGCATCATCATCGCAGCGTCGGCCGGGGTGGCAATGCCGCCCGCGGTGAACAGCACTACTGGCAGCTTGCCGGTGTGCGCGATTTCCTTGACCAGCTCGTATGGTGCCTGCAATTCCTTGGCGGCAACGTACAGCTCGTCTTCTGGAAGGGCAGCGAGCTTGGCGATCTCGGCGCGGATCTTGCGCATGTGCCCGGTGGCGTTCGAGACATCGCCGGTGCCTGCTTCGCCCTTGGAACGGATCATCGCAGCACCTTCATTGATGCGGCGCAGGGCTTCGCCCAGGTTGGTGGCACCGCAGACGAATGGCACGGTGAATGGCCACTTGTCGATGTGGTTCTCGTAGTCAGCTGGGGAGAGCACCTCGGACTCGTCGATGTAGTCCACACCCAGGGACTGCAGGATCTGCGCCTCGACGAAGTGGCCGATGCGGGCCTTGGCCATGACCGGGATGGAGACCTCGTTAATGATGCCATCGATCATGTCCGGGTCGCTCATGCGCGATACGCCGCCCTGGGCACGAATATCTGCAGGAACACGCTCCAGAGCCATGACTGCAACGGCACCGGCATCTTCAGCGATGCGGGCCTGCTCGGGAGTGACCACATCCATGATGACGCCGCCCTTGAGCATTTCGGCCATTCCGCGCTTGACGCGATCCGAACCGACGACGGAGTTCTGAGTGTTAGACATGGGAGAGCTGATTCCTTTCGGCAAAGCAAAACTGCCACCAGAATTCCCGGCCTGTGTTGCTACAGAGCCGATCGGCGGCGGAAAGTACTCAATAATCGTAGGATCTGCCCACTTTATTACCGCGGGTGTGTCGTAACATTGTTACGATAGTAGACTTCTCCACCGGTTACCGATCGCGGCGTAACATTCGGAGCGTTGCATTTCCCCTTATCAGCTGTCATTTTGGCGAAACACGGGTGCGCCGGCTCAATCCCCCGCCAAGGGACACAAAGCCGGTTCATGGAGCCCGATGCGCGCGCGAAGCACAGCACTGTTGCGGCTTCAGTGCGATGCCCGTCCTCATTACCTAGGCGCCCAGGATATCCCGGCGGTTGAACCGGGCCATGCCGGCCGCCGCGAGCACCAGCGATATCAGCACGAGCACCACCAGCGGGGTCCAGCTCAATTCCTCGGCCGGGACGCGCGCGATGGCGCCGAAGGGGGTCAAGCGAATGGCATCTTGCGACAGCGAGAACAGCCCGCCGAACATGGCCGCCATCGCCGACAGCCCGTAGACGGACCAGGTGATCGCTGTGGTGAGGCGCGGAAGGAAACCGAAGGCCAGCAGTTGCAGGCCCAGCATCGACAGCACTGCCGGCCAGAATGCGAGGCAGGCACCGGCCAGCTGCCCCGGATCCCCTGCTCCTTGGGAGGATGCCCCGGTCAGGGCCCCGGCAAGCAGCAGCATCAGCCCCGAGCCAAGCACCGCTATCAGCAGGTGGGCGCCGACCCACCAGCCGCGGGACAAGGCCCCGGCAAGTTGCTGCTCGAGCCGGCCGCTCTCCTCCTCGCTGCGCGCTGCACCCAGGCACTGGATGGCAAAGGCTGCGGCCAGCAAAGCATTGAACGCCACGAAGATGCCAAGCACCCCGTCGAGCATGCTGTGCCCGGTGCCGACAAAATTGCGGGCGAAGGGGTTCTCGGGATCCAGCAGCGTGCCCATGGAGCGTGCGACAGAGCCGAAGAACAGTCCGGACACCGCGGCGCCGATGAACCAGCCGATCAGCGAAGATCGCTGCAGGCGCAGCGCCAGTCCCAGCGCCGTCGTGGTGAAGGGGCCGGCAGAGGCTGCTGACCGGCGTTCGGGCAAAATGCCCGAGCCCAAATCCCGCGAGCTGTCGATGCGCAGCGCCACGAGGCAACCGGCAGCGCCCAGGAAGGCCAAGGCCATCAGCGGCCACCAGTTGTCCTCGCCGTAGGCGCGCATGTTCTGCGCCCAGCCAATGGGCGAGAACCAGCTCAGCGCGCTGGGGGCCATGCCCTCGGCCTGCAGATCGGCTCCCGCGCGGATGAAGTAGAACAGGCCGATCAGTGCCACTGCCAGCGAGTTCGCTCCGCGGCTGGTCGAGGCGAGCTGGCCGCAGATGGCCGCCAATCCGATGAAGGCCAGGCCGGTGCCGGCGATCGAGGCACCCATGATCCAGCTGCCGGCCGCCGGCAGCGCAACCGACAGGCACAGCAGGCTGATGAGCAACCCGGTCAGCAGGCACAGGCCTGCGGAGACCAGATAGTTCGCTGTCGGGTAGGCGTGGCGTCCCAGTGCCGTGGCGCGCAGCAATTCGGTGCGCCCTGCCTCCTCATCGGCGCGGCCATTGCGGGTGACCAGGAAGACCACGGCGAAGGCCAAAGCCACAGCAAGCGTCATCCAGATCTTGATGACCAGGATGCCTCCCAGTGATCCTGCCGCATAGGGCAAGCCGGTCATGGCAGCCACGGCCGGGGTGTTGGCCACCTGGGCATAGGCATCGCGCGCTTGCTGAGTGGGGAAAGCCTGCTGCTGGGAGTCGTAGACAATCGGAATCATCGACGCCAGCACCAGTGCCCAGAGGCCCAGGCGCAGCCAATTGCGGCGAAGGATGAACCATGCGGCTATCCCGACGCCGGCCAGCGTGCTGGTGCCGCGGGCCGAGGTGGCCGGTTGTCCCAGGTGTTCTGCCGCTGCATGGCGCCCATGGGCGGTGCCCGTAGTCATCGCAGCCCACCGCCCCGGGCAGTTACCGGTGCTGGCACCTGGTCCGAGTAGTGGCGCAGGAACAGGTCTTCCAGAGATGGCGGGGTGCTGACCAGGTTGCGCGGCGAATACTGCGCCAAGGCCGCAAGAACACCGGGCAGCTGCTCCGGGTCGACGCTGAAGCTCGCGGTGGTGCCCGAGAGCTTGAAATCCTCGATGCCCTCGACCGCCGCAAGGCTGGCCGCGGCGCCGGAGACCTCAACGGTGACTTCGGTGCGCTGCAGGTGGCGCAGGTCCGAGAGGCGGCCGGCCTCAACGGTCTGCCCGTCGCGGATGATGGTCACGGTATCGCAGAGCTTTTCCACTTCGGCGAAGATATGGCTGGAGAGCAGCACGCTGCGCCCCTCTGCGGCGGCTTCGCGGATGCAGGAGGTGAAGACCTGCTCCATCAGCGGGTCCAGGCCCGAAGTCGGCTCATCGAGCAGCAGCAGTTCTGCCCGCGAGGACAGCGCGGCGATCAGGGCGACCTTCTGGCGGTTGCCCTTGGAATAGCTGCGGGCCTTCTTGGAGGGATCAAGGGCGAAGCGCTCAAGCAGCTGGCTGCGGCGTTGTTCATCGACCTGCCCGTGCAGCTTTGACAGGATGCTGATCGCCTGTCCCCCGGTGAGGTTGGGCCAGAGGTTCACCTCGCCCGGGACATAGGCCACGCGGCGGTGCAGGGCGACCGCATCGGCCCAGGGGTCGGCGCCGAGCATCCGGGCTGTTCCCCCGTCGGCCTTCAGCAATCCCAGCAGGATGCGGATGGTCGTGGATTTTCCCGCGCCGTTGGGCCCCAGGAACCCGGCAACCTGGCCGGTGTCCACTCGCAGGTCCAACCCTGACAGGGCGGCGGTGCGCCCGAAATTCTTGTGCAGTCCGCTCACTTCAATGGCCTGCTTGGTGGTGGCCATGGCGTGCTCCTTACCGGGGTTCGGCAGTTCCCGCGGATCCCGCGGGCGGGACGTCGGCTGCGCCGGAGGCCAGGTACTCGTTGAGGTAGGCCGGGTCGGTGAACAGCCCTTCGGAATAGAGTTCCAATGTTGGCAGGGCAACTTGCGCATAGTATTCCTGCATCACGGTGGCGAAGTCTTCAGGATCCCGCGGCGGGTTCAGCGCGAAGTGCAATACCAGCGCACCCAGGGACTGCAGGACCAGAAAGCGTGCCCGCGCCGGCTCATTGCGGCTGGGGACGATCAGCCCGCGCGAAACGGCCCGATCCAATAAGGCGAGCGCTTCTTCGACCAGCTGGCCGGTGAACTGCGTCCCCGCCTGCGCGCCCTCGCGCACCGAGCGCAGAATGTACAGAATCAGCACCCCGCCCTCTCTGGAGCTGGGCAGGTTGCTGAACACCTGCTGGGGACTGGCCGCCAGGGAATCCTCCTTCATGCGGCGGTAGCGCTCGAGCACCGTGGCGTCGCATTCTGCCCGCAGCGCCTGCTTGGACCCGAAGTGGTGGCGCACCAGTCCCGCGGTGACGTTGGCACGCGTGGCGATCGCCCGCAGGGATACATCAAATCCCTGCGCGGCGAAGGCCTCGATGGCCGCATCGCGCAACCTGGCCCGGCCTGTCAGATCCTGCTCAGCTGTACTCACGTATAGGAGGCTACGCCTGTGTATAGCGGTTGGCAATGGGTATTTTTGGGCCAGTTCCACCGTCCCGGTTCCGCGTTCGCCGACCCGTTCAGCTTCCCGCCCCAGCTGTCAGGATCGACAGCGACAATCCGGCGCTGAGCAGCTGTTCCTTGATATCTCCCTTCATCCTGAGCTCTGGAATCGCGCCGGCAAAGTGCCACCGGTGATGCTCTGCTTGCGCCCGGAGGTTCTGCAGATTCCTGCAATGCAGGGCCGTGGGATGATCGGGGAAGCTGCCCAGCAGCAGGGTTCCGCGGCTAAAGCCCCGATTAACCGCCGCTTCAAGGGTCAGGGCCGTATGGTTCAAGGTTCCCAAATCCGGGCGGGTGACCACCACGAGGCGGGCATCCACCGCGCTGGCAAGATCCGCGATATTCGCGCCTTCCGGGCCCAGGGTGACCAGCAGTCCCCCGGCGCCCTCGACCAGGACCGTGTCATATTCTGCTGCGAGCCTGCGAATCCGTTCGCAATGCTCATCGAGCCCGGGAAGCGCCTGGACCGCGCCCTGGCCCCCGGCCACCAGCGCAGCATCCACCGGGGCCATGGGCTCGCGCAGCCGCACCCCTTCTGCTGTGCTCAACCGCCCTGGATCATCCAGCCATGCTGCAATGTTCCGCACATCGCCGGGTTCACTGCCCTCCACTCCGGTTTGCGTTGGCTTGTAGACGGCCACGGCGCGTCCTTGGGCCAGCTCCCGGGCTGCCAGGGCAGCCGTTGCGACGGTTTTTCCCACATCGGTGCCGGTCCCTGAAATGACATGGATCATGCGCTGGCGCTCCCGGTTTTCCTGCTCCGGGTAATGACCGCTTCGGGTGCCTGGAATGAAATGAGGTAGCGCCAGCGGGGGCTCGGATCGCTGAGCTCGATGCCAGGCAGCGCCGCTGCGGCCTGGTGAACCACCACCCCGGTTTCCATCCGGGCAAGGCCTGCACCGAGGCAGCGATGCAGCCCCTGCCCGAAGACCAGGGAATCGTCGCCCGAGGCGGCCGCGTCCCCGCCGGAGAGGCGAAGCAGCAGCTCGTCCCCGGCAGCGAAGCTGTGGCCGGAAAGGGAAATATCGCGCAGCGCGATCCGGCGCCAGGTGGGCACGGAGGATGCCCGCAACAGCACCTCGTGCACCACGCGTTCGCTGGCTGCAACTCCGCCGTCCGCCGCGGCGCAGCTGGACCAGTGCCCGTCGCGCATGGCGGTGAACAGGGCGCTTTGGATGAGCATGGCGGTGGTCTCCTGGCCGGCGATCCCCAGGAAATAGGCCAGCGAGACGATGCGGGCGCGATCCACTCCGGCGTGGTGCAGGGCGGAATAGAGGTTGCCGTCATCGCGGGCTGTGGCCTCATCGACGGAACTGCGAAGCCACGCATGGTACGCAACCGCGCTGTGCGCCAGCTCCTGCTGCCGCTGGGCTTCGGGCCAGCCCCAGAACAATTCCAGCGAGTCCTTGCTCCAGGCTTTGAGCTGGTCGAGGGGCGGCAGCGGTGTTCCGGTCATCCGCGCCATCACTTCTGGCGGGATGACGGCGGCGAGTTCGCTGGCGAGGTCCAGTTCTTCACCCAGCTGATAGCGGCCGCGCAGGTTCAGGCACAGTTCGCGGGTGCGCTGGGCGATGAACTCGCGCTGCGCAGCAACCTTTGCGGGGCTGAAGAACCCGGCAACCACCTTCCTGACGGCACGGTGCCCGGCCCCGGAGGCGCTGGCCAGCACCGGCGGCAGGGCAAAGCGCCCGCGGGCAAGGATGCGCAGCGTGGCAGGTTCCAGGTCCACCGCCGCCTGCAGGGCGTTGGCAGGAGTGAATTCCTCGGCATGGCGCAGGATCTCGCGGACCAGTTGGGGATCTTCGATGCTTCGATAGCGTTCGCTGATCCGCGCCGGGAGCACCTTCTCCAGCGGCTGGGCCAGCGGGGCCGTGCTGGTGGCCGAAGGCTCGGGAGCCAGAGGCGTTCGGGCGCAAGGGCAGTTCATGATTCCACGTCGCTAATGGTTCGGGCCACAACCTTCAGGGCTGCGGCAAGCTCGGCAGGGTCTTGCTGTGCATGGGCGGCCAGGCGCAGGCGCGAGATTCCATCGGGAACGCTCGGCGGCCTGAAACAGGAAACTGCGATGCCGTGTTCGCGCAGCAGCGTTGCGGCCAAGAGGGCCTGCTGCGGGGATTTCATGCGCACCGATTGCACCGCGCCGGGGGCCTGCTCAACCCGGCCAGCCAGGTTCTCTTCGGCGTTCAGCATGCGCCGGATCATCAGGGCGTTGGCTGCGAGGCCTGAGATTCTTTCCCCGGTGGCCAGCTCCAGCGCCGCATGGGCGGCCGCCGCGGCGGCCGGAGCCAGGGCCGTGTCGAAGATGAAGGTGCGGGCGGTATTGAGCAGGTGCTCGCGCCACAATTCGGCCCGGCTGCCGCCGAAGAGCACCGCTCCGCCCTGGGCCCCGAGCGCCTTGGACAGGGTAGCGGTGACCAGGACGTTCTCCGCCTGGGCCAGCCCGGCAGCGTTCACGGCCGAACCGGCCGGCACGGTGGCCAGCGAGTGCGCCTCGTCAATGAGCAGCAGGGCGTTGTACTGCGCGCACAATTCGGCCAGCTGTTGCAGCGGGGCGGAATCGCCGAGCACCGAGTACACCGACTCCACCACCACAACCACCCGCGGCTTCGGGGCGGGCGATTGGGCATTGGCATGCAATTTGGCGCGCACGTCATCGAGATTGTTGTGTTCGAAGCTTGCCGTGCCCGCCCCGGAAAGCCTGGCCCCGTCGATCAGGCTCGCATGGGCGTGGGCATCGAGCAGCATCAGGCTGCCCGGACCGCCCAAGGCGCCCAGCAGGCCCAGGTTCGCGCAGTATCCGCTGGAAAATACCAGTGCCTGGCTCCGGCCGGTGTACCGGCTGAGCTCCGCCTCCAGCTCCCGGTGGATCTGCCAGGTTCCGCTGGCAACGCGGCTGGCCGTGGCGCCGGTTCCGAGACAGTTGAGCGCGCTGATCGCCGCCTGGCGCACCCGCGGATGAGAACTGAGCCCCAGGTAGTCGTTGGATGCCAGATCGAACAGTGCGTGGCGCGAGTTGTCGCTGCGCTGCATGTCCCTGGCGGTGCGCACTGCGGACCGGGTGCGCAGCCAGGCATCCCAGCTCGCGGTGGTGGCAAGGGTTGTCATCTCAGCCTCCGTGGACCTGGTCGATGGCTCCGCACAGCGCGTCGCCCAGTTGCTGCAGCTGGCCGTCGGTGCACATGTAGGGAGGCATGACGTACACCAGGTCCCTGAAGGGCCGGACCCAGGCGCCGCGGTCGACCGCGGCGGCAGCCAGCGCTGCGACCTGGACGGGCTGGTGCAGCTGGATCACCCCGACCCCGCCCAGCACGCGCACCGCTTTGACCGACGGCAGGGTGCGTGCCGGCGCCAGCGAGCCGCGCAGCCCGCGTTCCAGCCGCGCCACCTGAGATTGCCAGGGTGCTGGCCGCGCCGGCGCGCCGGAGCCGAAATCCGCGGCCGGGCCGGCTCCGGTGAGCAGGTCCAGCGAGGCGATGGCGATCGCGCAAGCCAGCGGATTGCCCATGAACGTCGGGCCGTGCAGCAACGCCGACGCATCGCGCGCGGCGGCCAGCGCCTGGGCCACGCGCGCCGAGCAAAGCATGGCGGCCAGCGACAGGTAGCCGCCGGTCAGCGCCTTGCCCACGCACATGATGTCCGGTTCCACCTGGGCATGCTGCACCGCAAACAGCCTTCCGGTGCGCCCGAACCCCGTGGCGATCTCGTCGGCGATCAGCAGCAGGCCGTGTTCGTCGGCAATCTCGCGCAACACCGCAATGGCCTGCGGCGGGTAGATGAACATGCCGCCGGCGCCCTGCAGGACCGGTTCGACAATGATGCCCGCCAGTTCATGCGCATGGGCCGCCGCGATGCCCCGTGCCCCGGAGGCCCACGCGTCGAATTCCCCTTGGTCATAGATCCAGTTGCCGTCCGCCGCGTGCTCTGCGGCAGGCGGGCGCGGCAGGAATAGCTGCTCGCTGCACAGCGGCGCGAAGGCCGAGTGCATGCCGTCGACCGGGTCGCAGACGCTCATCGCGGCAAAGGTGTCCCCGTGGTAGCCTCCGCGCAGCGCCAGGAAGCGCTGGCGTCCAGGGGCTCCGCAGGCCTCCTGGTACTGCAAAGCGAGCTTCAATGCCACCTCGACGCTGATGGATCCGGAGTCAGCCAGGAACACATGGCGCAAATTCTGCGGGGCAATGGCCACGAGCCGTTCGGCCAGCTCGATCGCCGGTTCGTGGGTCAGGCCCCCGAACATGACGTGGCTGAATTTCTCGATCTGCGCGTGCGCCGCGGCGTCCAGGGCCGGATTGCGGTAGCCGTGCACCATCGACCACCAGGAAGCCATGCCGTCCACGACCCGGTGCTCGGTGCCGGAGCGATCGTGCAGCAGGAGTTCTGCACCCTGCGCGCCCTTTACCGCGTAGTGCGCCCCCGCGTCCACGGGCGCATAGGGATGCCAGAGCAGCCCCGCATCCCTGTCCAGCAGATTTTCGGCCAGGGTTTTCACGCGTTGGGCCCTTCCATGGTGCCAGCTCCGCGGCGGCGCAGCACTGGTTCGCGCCCGGCGGCGGCCCCGCAGCCTGCCGCCCCTGATTGAGCCGGTGCGCATCCGGTTCCGCAGCCGGAGCCGCAGCCGCCGGCACGTTCTTCTTCGGCGGGGGCCGGAGGCGCAGCATGAGCGGCGTCCTGCAAGCGGCGGGCCACCTCGGATGGGCTGGAGGACTCTTGCCCCAGGACAACAAAGCCCGCGTCGGCAATCATCTGCAGGTCCTTGGCCGCGCCCTGGCCTTCGCTGGTGAGATAGTCGCCTAGGAAAATCGAGTTGGCGGCTTCCAGCGCGGTGGACTGCAATGAGCGCAGGTGCATCTCGCGGCCGCCGGCAATGCGCAGCTCCTTGTCCGGGCAGGCCATGCGCACCAGTGCGAGGATGCGCAGGCAGGCCATTGGGGTCAGCAGCCAGGTGCCCTGCATCGGGGTGCCGTCGAAGGGCATGAGGAAGTTGACCGGGATGGATTCGGAGCCCAGATCGCGCAGCGCGAAGATCGCTTCCACCAGCTGCTCGGGTGTTTCCCCCAGGCCCACGATGAGCCCGGAACAGGAGGAGAGTCCCGCGGACTGGGCCTGTTCCACCGTCTTGACCCGATCCTGGTAGCTATGCGAGGTGCAGATCTCGGGGTAGAGGGATTCGGAGGTGTTCAGGTTGTGGTTGTAGGCGTCGGCCCCGGCGTCCTTGAGCCTGGCGGCCTGGCCGTCCTTGAGGATGCCCAGGCAGGCGCAGACCTCGACCTGCGGGTGCTCGTCCTTGAGCTGTTCGACCATCGTGGCCACCCGGTCCACGTCGCGGTCGGTGGGCCCCTTGCCGGAAGCGACCATGCAGACCCGCGAGGCGCCGCCGGCAATGCCGAATCCGGCCTGGGCCACCGCTTCATCGGGTTTGAGCCAGGTGTATTTGAGGATCTCGGCGGTGGATCCAAGGCGCTGCGAGCAGTAGGTGCAGTCTTCGGGGCAGAGGCCGGACTTGAGGTTGACCAGGTAGTTGACCTTGACGGTGTTCCCGAAGTGCTGGCGGCGCAGGATTCCGGCTGCGCAGATCAATGGCATCGTGGCGGAATCCGGTGTTGCGAGAATGCCCAGGGCTTCGGATGCGGTGATGCGGTGTCCGGCGAGGATCTTTTCTGCGAGCTGTCCGGGGTCCAGTCGGCTCTCCCCCGGCGCTGGGGCAGTATTTGGGATGTTCAAGTTCATGGGGTGCCTTTCCAGCCGGTACACCGTGAGCCAGTCCGGGCTTGCGGATTTTCCCCGGCCCCGAACGACTCTTGAACGGTGTTCAAGTTCTATTGAATACACACCCTACACCCTGATCAGCATGTTCTTGAACACTGTTCAGCGATGTGTCTTGGAGCTCCTGCATCAACCGGCGTTCCCAGCGCCACGGCACCACTTGCCTTCCTCCTGGTTCCGGGCAGCAAAAAGCGCGTTGCCGGCCAGAATGATTCTGGCCGGCAACGCGCTCATTGATCTTCGGGTCCGCCAGATCAGGCGGTGCGATTAAGGCAGGTTCGCCTCACTGGTTCCAGGCTGCGGCAATTGCGTCGCGCACCTCGGACAGCGTCTGGGGAATGGCCTTGGTTTGCGCGATGATCGGGAAGAAATTCCCGTCCCCGCTCCAGCGTGGCACCACATGCTGATGCAGGTGCGCAGCGATGCCAGCTCCCCCGGCTTCGCCCTGGTTCATGCCCAGGTTGAAGCCCGAGGGGTTGGACACCTTGCGCAGCACCCGCATGGAATGCTGGGCCAGGGCCGCCATTTCCGCCGTTTCCTCCACCGTGATGTCGGTGTAGTTCGGCACATGGCGGTACGGGCAGATCAGCAGGTGGCCCGGGTTGTACGGGAAGAGGTTCAGGATCACAAAGCAGGTTTCCCCGCGATGCACGATCAGCGCCTCTTCATCCGTGCGCTGCGGACCGGCGCAGAACGGGCAGCTGGCCTCGTCCTTGACCTGGTCCTGCCCGCCCTTGATGTAGGCCATGCGATAGGGAGTCCACAGCCGCTGGAACGAATCCGGCACTCCGGCGAGTTCAAAGTCGTCGGTGACGGACTGGTCTGCTTGCTCCTGCATGCTCAATGGACTCCCTATCCCCTGCTAGTTGCTGTTATCGCGGCTCTTGATGGCTTCAACGATGCGGGCTACCGCCTCGTCGACAGGAACCTGGTTTTCCTGGCTGCCATCGCGGAAGCGGAAGGACACGGCATTCGCATCGGCATCCTCGCCGCCGGCGATGAGCACAAACGGAATCTTGTCCTTGGACGCGTTGCGGATCTTCTTCGGGAAGCGATCCGAGGAGTCATCCAGTTCCACGCGGACACCCTGCGCCTTGAGCTTCGCGACAACCTCGGAGAGATAGTCGTTGAAGGCCTCGGCCACCGGAATGGCGCGAACCTGCACCGGCGAGAGCCAGGCCGGGAAAGCGCCTGCGTAGTGCTCGGTCAGCACTCCGAGGAAGCGCTCGATGGAGCCGAACTTGGCGGCGTGGATCATCACCGGTTCCTGGCGGGAGCCGTCGGCAGCCTGGTACTCCAAGCCGAAGCGCGCCGGCTGGTTGAAGTCGTACTGCACGGTGCCCATCTGCCAGGTGCGGCCGATGGCATCCTTGGCCTGGACCGAGATCTTCGGACCGTAGAAGGCGGCTCCACCCGGGTCGGCAACCAGCTCGACGCCGGTTTCGGTGGCAACGCGCTCCAGCACGGCGGTGGCTTCCTCCCACTGCTCGTCCGAGCCGATGAACTTATCCGACTCTGGATCGCGAGTGGACAGCTCCAGGTAGAAGTCATCCATGCCGAAGTCCTTGAGCAGGGAGAGCATGAAGTTCAGCAGGTGCTCGACTTCGGCCGGTGCCTGCTCCTTGGTGACATAGGAGTGCGAGTCGTCCTGGGCAAAACCGCGCACGCGGGTCAGGCCGTGGACCACGCCGGACTTCTCGTAGCGGTAGACATGGCCGAACTCGAACAAGCGCAGCGGCAGTTCGCGGTAGCTGCGTCCGCGGCCGCGGAAGATCAGGTTGTGCATCGGGCAGTTCATGGCCTTCAGCCGGTATTCCTGGCCCTGCTTGGTGATGTTGCCATCTTCATCGCGCTCTTCATCGATGTGCAGCGCCGGGAACATGGTGTCCGCGTAGTACGGCAGGTGGCCCGAAGTGTGGAACAGCCCGTCCTTGGAGATGTGCGGGGTGCCCACGTACTGGAAGCCTTCTTCCACGTGGCGGTCGCGCACGTAGTCTTCCATCTCGCGCTTGATGATGCCGCCCTTAGGGTGGAACACCGGCAGACCGGAACCCAGTTCATCCGGGAAGGAGAAGAGGTCCAGCTCTGCACCGAGCTTGCGGTGGTCGCGGCGCTCGGCCTCGGCCAGGCGCTCCTGGTAGGCCTTGAGGTCTTCCTTGGTTGGCCAGGCGGTACCGTAGATCCGCTGCAGCTGCTTGTTCTTCTCGCTGCCCAGCCAGTAGGCGGCGGCTGAACGGGTCAGCGCGAACGCGTTCTTGATCAGCTTGGTGTTCGGCAGGTGCGGGCCGCGGCACAAATCCTTCCACACGATGTCCCCGGACTTGCGGTCGACATTGTCGTAGATGGTGGTTTCGCCGGCGGCCACCTCAACGGTGACGCCCTCGCCCGAGGTGTCCGCGGAGTCGGCCTTGGCCAGCAGCTCGCACTTGTAGGGCTCGTTGGCCATTTCGGCCTTGGCTTCTTCCGGCGATACCTCGCGGCGCGCAAAGAGCTGGTTCTGGTTGACGATCTTGAGCATCATCTTTTCCAGCTGCTTCAGATCTTCGGGGGTGAACGGCTCGGCGACGTCGAAGTCGAAGTAGAAACCGTCGGTGATGTACGGGCCAATGCCCAGCTTGGCATCGGGGCGCAGCTGCTGCACAGCTTGGGCCATCACGTGGGCAGTCGAGTGACGCAGCACCTCCAACCCTTCTGGGTCGGTGATGGTGACACGGGTGACGGTGCTACCGGCTTCCAGTTCGCGGGCCAGGTCGCGCAATACGCCGTCGACGTGCATGACAACCACGTCTTTCTGCTCGGCGTAGTGCTGCAGACCGGTTGTTCCCGCGTCCACCTGTACCTGCTCGCCATCGATGGTGAGAGTCAGCTGCTCGCTCATGAGATCGGGTTCTACCTTTCAATCTGGGATGGCTTCATAGCTTGTGGCATACCTTGGCCACAGCCAGCCAGAATCCAGTTTAGTTCAGCACCCCGCCCGAGCGCGCGTTCACTTCGGGTTTTGCGATGATTGCTGGCCCGCATGTGACTCGTTCAACAGCGATTCGGCATTGAGCAAGGTCATCACGTGCCAGATTTCGCGGTCCCCGGCCGGCTGGGAGCTGTGGACCTTGCCTTCCTCCAGGTCCTTCCGGAACGCCGGGATGACCTTTTCCAAGCGGCGGATCAGCTCGCGCATTTCATCCATGGTGAGCATCAGGTCGCTGGTCATCATGCGGGCCTTGGCCTCGCCGGTTTCTTCGCCGGAGTAGTGGCGTCCACCGTGGACCATGGCGGCATGCAGGCGCCGCTGCTCGTCATTGATGACCTGCCCGAGATAGGCGCCCATGGCCATGCCGGATGGATCGTCTTCCCGCTCTCCCACCTCGCCGGTGGTGTACGCAACGGCAGCCGACTTCCAAACCCGGTCGCGCTTGTCCCGTGCGAGCTCCGGGACCTCGACAATCATTTCGGCCTTGGCTAATTCGCGCAGGTGGAAGCTGATCTTGTTCGCCGGCATATCCAGCACCTGTGCCATGTCCGCCGCGCGGGCCGATCCCATGGCCGATAGCGTATTGAGAATCTGCCGGCGCAGCGGGTTGGCAATCGCCTTAAGCATCGGCGTAGTGAACGTGACCAGCGACTCGTTATTGCTCATGTGCACAGCTTAGCAATCCCCAAATAAAGTTGCGCAAATTCTATTGCGCAACTTTATTTGCGGACTTACAGTGGATTCCATGACCACGACCCAGCCCAGCGGCCGCCCAGAGACCGCGGCGATTAATGCAAGCCCATTGCCCCCGTTGCGTGCGCAGAAAAATTACCGCAGGTGGTTGCTGGCGGACACCTCGGCGCTGCTTTCGGGCGGCATCTATGGGTTCATCTTCCCCTTGATGCTGCTGGCAGCCACCGGCTCGCCGGTGCTGGCCGGATCCTTGGCTGCGCTGGGGATGGCAGCTAGGGCCAGCGTCATATTGGCCGGCGGCGCCATGGCGGACCGCACCGACAAGGCCCGGATGATCGTGATCGGGAGCTTGTGCGGCGCAGCGGTGACCACGGCCTTGGCCCTGGGTATCGGCTCTGGTTCGCTGCCGGTTCCCCTGTTATGCCTCGCCCATGTCCTGATGGAATTGCGCGGCGGATACTTTGGCTCGACAACCAATGCCGCCCTCAAGGATCTGGTGCACCCGAAACAGCTCGGCCGCGCGATGGCTGCCAACCAGGGCCGCGACTCGGTGCTGATGCTCGGCTCCGCTCCCCTTGGCGGTGTATTGCTCGGATTCGGCGGCGGCATTGCCCTGCTTGCCGTCGCTGTCCTGAATCTGATCGCTGCGGCCAGCGGGTTTGCCCTGCGCCGGCCTCTGCGGGCCGCACAGCAATCCTTCCGGGATCGAGGCGAGGCCGGCACTGGCGGCGAAGAGAAAGTTGCCCACGGAATTCTGGCCGGCATGCGCTGGTGTTTTTCCCGCCCGCAACTACGAGCGCTGCTGATTTTGGTTACGGTCGTCAACATCGGCGTCAACGGGCTGATGACCGCTCTGATCTATGGGCTGGAGCAGCGTTCGGAAACTCCGTGGATCATTGGGCTGGCATCGACGTGCATGGGCGCTGGAATGCTGATCGGCTCGCTGGCGGCGACCTCGCTCATTGAAAAATTCCGCAGCGGGCTTCTGGCTTGCAATTGCCTCACTCTTCTTGGCGCCGCCATGCTCCTCATCGGGTTTAACACGAACCTGTTGTGGATGGGCTCCATGCTGTTTCTCAGTTTCCTGAGCGTCCCTGCGCTCAACGCCGCAGCCGGCGGATACTTCATGGCATGCGTCCCCCAGGACATGTCCGGGCGAGCGAATTCCTTGATTACCTTCATGGCCCTGGCCGCCTTGCCTTTGGCACCGCTGGCCACCGGGCTCGGCTTGGAGTGGGTTTGCATGGGCCCAACACTCATCTTTTTCGGAGCATTGGTTTCCTTGGCTGCCATCTTGGCCTGGCTTTCGCCACAGGTCCGAGGGATCCCTCGCCCCGAGCATTGGGTTGCTGCCGCATCTCCAGCACCGCTTGAACGCGCCAGTTCCGATGGCTCCCAGAAGTCCCCCGCCCCAGCGTCACCCACCGAATAGGAGTACCCGAAGTGATTTCCGATCCCACTGCACCCGGTGAATCCCGGCTCAAGCGATCAGCCCTCAAACGCATGTTCAGCAGCGAAAAGCGGTACCGCCATGCTTCTGCGTTGGAGCGCCAGAACAGCGACGCGGCTGCCCAAATGAGGCATCAAGCGCTGCGCAACGAGCAATGGATCTACTTATAGGGACGCAGGAAAAGTCTTGAAAGTTCCTTTAATCCATGGCTTTCATTTTCAACCGCTCCTACCCTAGGAATATGAACAAGCCGGCCCCACCCGTCATCAGCGCCATTACCCTCGGCGTGCGCGATGTCGGCGCTTCCACCAAGTTCTACACCGAGGGCCTGGGGTTTGAGCTGGTGCAGCCAGCCCACCCGGAAATCGCCTTTGTCCGCGCCGGATATGGCTTGATGCTCGCCCTCTGGGACGTGAAACAGATGCCCAGCGAGTACGGCGATGTCGGGCACGGCCCATTGGCTCCGCCGATCTCGCTTGGGCATAACGTGCACTCGGATGCGGAAGTGGATCACCACTACCGGCGAGCGCTTGATGCGGGAGCAACGTCGATCACCGAGCCCACCGTGCAGCCTTGGGGCGGCAAGAGTGCCTGCGTGGCCGATCCGGATGGCTTCCGCTGGGATTTTGTGCATAATCCGTCGTTTGTCATTGATGCCGACGGGCATGTTTCCTCGGTTTGAGAATTGTCAGTCTTCAGCGATGTCCGTTGATGGTTTTCATTCAGGCCAGGGTTCAGCGGTAAGCGACGGCCACTGGGATAGCCACCGTTTGGTCTTGGCTTCATACACGTTCCGGGGCGCGAGCACTGGGTTCGGAATGATCCTCCGGGCGAATAGATCTGCAAATCCATACGGCGCATAGGTGCTGATCTGCCCATTCGCATCGCTAGTGACTGCGAAGCAGCAGGTTTTCGCTGCGAAATGATCGATAGCGTCCGTGACGCTGGCGAATGGAATAGCTGGAACCCCGAAGTGTTCTTCGTACCAAATGTGGACGCGTGCTTCATTGCGGACTTCGATTTCTGCGTCGATGTCTTTGAAGAGTTCTTTTGCACGGCGAATGACTGCATCTTCCGCCTCATAGGACGTATCTTCGTCGAAGTAGAAGAAGTCGTAGTCGCGAATCCCGTTTTGCGGGTCCTTGCCTTCCAGTACGTTCCATACCGTTTGGAATAGCGCACCTGCGGTCAGCCACCAGTCGGAAAGGCCGAGCTGCGGGGCGAGCTGGAGTATTTGCCGATTGATCGGGTTGGCCTGAACGCAGGTTAGGAAAAGTTTTTCATCGGATGTATCCACGGTCATGCCTTGCGTCGTTGGATTATGAATTTCGCTTTCCCGTCGAGGTAGCCGCGGCGATCTTGGAGCTGGCGAGCCGCTAGTCGCTCTTTGAGCTGTTGGTAGGCTGCCCTGTCTTCGGGGTTAGCTCGCAAGTGGTTTCTGAAGTTGAGGTAATAGGACCATTCGGTCTGCCCATAGGCGATGAGATGGACATTGATGAGCCTGATGTTTGTTTGGATCTCGAATCCGTACATCGTATCTGGGCGTAGGTTGCCCGCCTCTCCCCTGTAGATGAATCCGTGCTCAAGCAGCCAGCAATGCAGTTCTTCGCTATTTGCCTCGGGGACGGTTCCGATGATGATGTCCAGGATGGGTTTTGCCTTTAATCCTGGTACGGCGGTGGAACCGATGTGCTCGATTGCCTTGACACCTGCTGGCATGTCGCCGTGCAGTATCTGTTGCAGTTGCGTGAAGGCTTGTTCCCATTGGGGCGAATGGTTTGCTAGGCGTACTTCGCCCCTGTGCAGTCCGAGTTCTTTGCCGGTCAGCGCATCGACGAGCTTCGGGTTGAGTTGCAGAGGTTTGCCGGCGCGTATTCTGCTGGCTGTTTCTCTGCGCTCGGTATTCATGGCTTCATCCTAGGTTAGGCTCCGCGCTGGTCCAGCCCTTCGGCTTCCATGCGCTTGGCGAGTTCTCCAAGGCTTTCGCTCTTGCGTGCTCCCTCGGCGAGTTTTGGCCGATAGCTGGGTTGCGGCCGGGTGAGCTCGTCGAGATATCCGGCCGCAGGCAGCGTTTCTGGCTGATGCAGGTCCCAGGCGTTGAGCGCTTGCAGGGAGATGCCGCGTGGCCCGGTGCGCCGGGTGACCCCGTGAATGAGCAGCATGCGGGTGGAGAAGAGCAGCGGCCCGGTGCGTTGCTGCGTGTCGTCGAAGAAGGTGGCGTCGATGCAGCCGGTGCCGTCATCCACGGAAATGAAGACCACGCGCTTGCCTCCGCGCATGGGAGGGGTCTGTGTGGCCACGCGTACCCCGGCGACCAGCACTTCGGTTCCGTTGCGCAAGTGCAGCAGCTCGGCTGCTTGTGTCATGGGCAAGTGCGCCAGGCGTTGCCGGTAGGAGGAGATCAGGTGCTCGCTGGCGTCCAAGTGCATCAGGTCCAGTTCGGTGCGCACTACTTCGGCTGGATCCAGCTGTACTCCGTTGGCTTTGATGTGTTCGATTTTCCCGAGGTCCAGTGCCAGCTGTCCGGGTCCCGGACGGTATTTGGCCGGAAGAGAGCTATGCGCCATGGATTGGGTATGGGCGATGGTGTCAGCACGGGAGGTTCCTGCAAGCAGGGAATCGAAGACTCCGAGGGCTGCAAGATTCTGGTAGGTGCGGCGCGAGAGTCCTGCGCGGGCTCGGACATCGGCCAGGTGCTCATAGGGCTGACCGGCAACCAGGCGTTCGACTTCGCGTTCGCTCATCTGGTGGATATCGCGGAAGGCCAGGCGGATTCCATAGCGTCCTGGACGCAGCGAGCTGGGTGCGCGGGGCACCACAGGGAGCTTCGAAGGAGCAGATTCGAAAACTCGTTCGACTCGATAGTGCCCAGTGGAGCGGTTGATATCCAGCGGGAGGATGGGAACGCCCATTCTGCGCGCCTCGGAGACCAGCAGCCGCTTGGGATACATGCCCGGGTCGTGTTCCCAGATCCCGGCGAGGAAAGCTTCGGGGTGATGGGCTTTGAGCCAGGCCGAGTGGTAGGTGGGTACGGCAAAGGCGGCCCCGTGGGCCTTGCAGAATCCGAAGGATCCAAAGCCGGATAATACTTCCCAGACTTTATCGATCACTTCGGGGGTGAAGCCGTTCTTCACCGCCTCGGTGCGCACATAGCGTTCCACTGCTGGTTCCTTCTCCGGGTTGCCCAGCAGACGACGGTAGACATCGGCCATCCCCAACCCGCAACCGGTGAGCACATCGAGCATGCGCAGCACCTGTTCGTGGAAGACAGTCACCCCGTGGGTTTCGGCGAGCGCGGGAATCAGCTTCGGGTGCAGGTATTGGGCCGGGGCGAATCCGTGGCGGTGTTCCAGGTAGGGCTTGACCATATTCGATTGCATGGGACCTGGGCGGAACAGCGAGATGTCGATGATCAGGTCGTTGAATTCGCGGGGCGCGAGCTTGCCGACCAGTTCGCGCTGCCCCGGGGATTCGATCTGGAAGCAGCCCAGCGTATGGGTGGAGCGGATCAATTCGAAGGTGGGTTCGTCATCCAGCGGCACCCTGGCCAGGTCGATCACTCCGGTGGCGTCGATGTAGCTGTCGTCGGCATGCCCGCCGGCGCGAGCTGCTTGCTCTTTGCTCGGGTGCAGGCGGGCGATCTCCTCGAGCGTGTAGGCGATGGCTGATTGCATGCGCACCCCGAGCACGTCGAGCTTGATCAAGCCCATCAGGTCCATGTCGTGCTTGTCGAATTGGCTCATCTGCAGTCCGATGCCCGAGGGCTGGACCGGGGTGCGGTCCAGCAGGCTCGCGTCGGAGAGGATCACCCCGCAGGGATGCATGGAGATATGCCGGGGCAGCCGGTCCAGGCGTTCGGTGGCGTCGATGAGGATATCGAGCTGGGTGTCATCGGTGATGCGCTCGGCCAAGGCGGCCAGTTCAGGCTTCTCGGTGAGCGCTTCGCGGAAAGAGGATGCGGAGAAGCGCCAGAGCTGCTTGGCGATTTCGTCAATCTGCTCTTGTTCGATGCCCAGTGCGGATCCGGCATCGCGCACTGCGCCGCGAGCCCGGTAGGCGTTCTGCATGCTCATCAGGCTCACGCGCTCCTCTCCGTAGGTGGAGAAGATCTTGCGGTAGATCTCGTGGCGGCGCGCGGATTCCACGTCGATGTCGATATCGGGCAGGGTGGTTCGGGTATCCGAAAGGAAGCGCTCGAACACCAGGTCATGGGCTAGCGGGTTCACCTGGCTGATGCCCAGCAGGTAGTTCACCAGCGAGGAGGCGCCCGAACCGCGGGCCGCAACACGCACCCCCATGTCGGTGATCAGCTTGACGGTTTCGGCAACGGTCAGGAAGTATCCGGCGAAGTCCAGCCGGTCGATCACCCCCAGCTCGAGGTCCAGCTGCTTCTCGATCAGGTTCCGGTCGGTGTCAGGCAGCAGGCGCGGGACCGCTGCGAAGACGCGTTCGGTTAGTTCCTGCTGGGCTGGGCGATAGAGTCCGATGATTTTTGCCTCGGGGATCACCGGCTTCTTCCACCCGAGGTCTGCGACGGGATCCAGTGTCGCCCACGCGGCGAGCTGCTCGGTATCGCGCAGCATCTGATGGGCCCAGATCCGCTCGGTGGCGTTGCCGATTTCGGTGGCAAGCTGCTGCATCTGCTGCGGGGTTTTCAGCCAGCCCTGCCCATTGGGCTGGCAGGAATCCAGGTTTTTCAAGCTGTGCAGGGTGCGTGCGGAGTCAATGATATCTGCGGTGACCGCCCCGTCGGGGTCTACGTAGCGCACGGCATTGGTGAGCACGGCCTTGATCCCCCGCTCTTGGGCGTAGCGCAGCAAGCGGGCGGCTTCGCCGAGGCTGTAGCGTGAACCATGCGCAGAGAGGTAGGTGGTGATTTCCACTCGCAGCATCTTCCCCACCCGCTTTTTCCAGTCGGCCATGAGGGTGCGCGCCTGGGCGTATTTTCCCTTGAGGATTGCCCTGGCTACATCGGACTCGCCACCGATCAGGATCATCAGGTTTCCCTCGCGGCCCAGTTCCCCAACCTGACTAGTGCTCAGTCCCGGAACGCCGTGCGCGGTTCTGTGCGCGAGGGTAATCGTTCGGCATAACGCTGCGTAGCCAGCTCCTGCGCAACCGCCGCGAGCCAGCACGGTGATTCTTGCGAGGGTTTCGCCGGCAGAGTCGAGCACCGCGAGGTTGGCGCCGAGGATGGGTGCCAGCCCTTCTGCCATGCAGGCGGCGACGTGCTTGACTGCTCCATACAGCCCGTCACGGTCAGTGAGTGCCAGCATCTGCGCACCGTGGGCTTTGGCTGCCTGGGCCAAGGCGCGCGGGTGCGACACCCCGTAGTGGGCGCTATAGGAAGAACTGACGTTCAAATGGGTGAAGCTCATTGCGGTCCTTCGAATATATGTTCCCCCGCCTGTAGCTTAGGCGCTGCGAGCCAGGGACTCATGCACACGCACCAGTCGCCAGCGTTCGGTTTGCGCGTCAAAACTGACGTCAACGCTGTGCACCTGCTGGGGTCCGCGCACCGCAACCAGTTGCAGTCGCCACATCTCATAGTCAGCGATTCCTGCGCCGATTCCGCGAGGAATCCGCAGGTTTTCATCCCACCATTTGCGGCGCTCGAACCAGCGTTGAGGCTCGGCAGCCAGGCGGTAGTCCTGCCCCTGCCAGCTCACGCGCAACGGCATTCCATTCGCTGCGCGGGCAACCTCGATTGACTCGGTGAACATCCCCACGTGTGCACTCCTTACTTGGTAGAACCATCCTATTCGAACACGTGTTCGAATGACAGTTACACTAGTCAGGCGCACCGACAGTTTGGGCTAGCCGGGCACCGCTTCACGAAAAGCTGCGCCGAGCGCAAAGAGAGTTCCGTTGACCTCGAAGCTGGTCGCAATTCCCATCGCCAGGCCAATGGACCTAAGGCGCTGGCAACTATAAAAGACCACCATTGCCCCTAGTACCTTCCGGCCCTGTGACCGCCGTGAGGCATTCCGCATCAAGCAAAATAGCCAGTCCAGTTCCTCGAATCACCAAATGGAAGCAGTTCTGGAAGCAAGCCGGAGCTAGTGAGCTGGCACTCGAACTCGCCTGGGTGATCGCAGGCAAGAATGCTTCAAAACACGTCGGTTGTGAGCAGCCGAGAGAGACAAACCATGGAGAAAAAGATACCTGCGGGCGGGAAAGCCGGATGAGCCCAATGGCTTAGGCGCTATCGGATCGAGCAAACGAAGGCCTGATACTCATTGCCGCGAGCTCGATAGTATGCGGTAAGCTAACCCAGCCGCAGAAGAGCCAGCAACCATAAAACGGTTATTTTGTGTGTACCCATAAAAATGTTTACGTGTTGTCGTTAGGATTGGACTATGGAGACTTTCAAACGCCAAAATTATGTAGATTACCTGGTGAATGAATATGGTTACGAAGCTCGCATAACACCTTGGGGGATCTACATTGAATACCCAAATTTTGACGACAACGGGCTCGCGATCATCAAATGGAGGGTCACAGAAAAAGATCTTGCCAGCTTGAACGGGATTAAAATGTCGCGAGGTTTTACTGGTGGCGAGCAATACGCATTCTCACGATTGATAACAGCACTTCATACTTTCACTGGTTCACGAGGAACCATGTACGGAGCAAGCCTGAGAATAGAGGCAGAAGACTAAGAATGGCTATGGCGTAAATACGCCATAGCCATTCTTGTAGTCAGTGACCCATTGAAATCTTATTATTTACCGCAGGCTCGACGCACGTTATCCGGATGAGATGTGATGAGACGAGAATTTGTGGTCGAGACTGCCGTTGTGACGCCGACTCTTTTGAAGATGCGGTCACGGGAATCTCGCAGTTCATAAACTCCACCGTAGCGGACGGTTTTATTGCTGCTCTGATATTTCTTCAGGCATGGCCAGTTTAATGCTTCATTGGTTGCCCAATCGGCAAATTCCCTCCAGTTTACCCCCAAGTACACGGCCTGGTTGTTCCAATCATTCATGTGGCCAGCTTTAATATGCCGATAGCCCCAACCTGTATTGTCGCCATTGATGACTTTGTTTGTACCGCAACGCAGATAGGCTTTACGTCCTGAGACTCCTTTGACCGCTTGCCGGTTGAAAGTCCTGACGAGTTTTTCGTTCTTATCGAAAACGCCACATGGTGACCAATACGCTGCGGGTTGCGCAACCCCTAGCTTTTGTGCAACGTTTTCAAAATAGAATCGTTCTCCACTTTTTCCTACTGCGTAGGCTGGAGTGGTCTGTGTTTCTACAAAATTCTCCGTCTCCGTCTGCGCTGCATTAGCAGGCGCGCTCACCAGTGAGCTGCCTAGTAGTAGTGCACCGAGAATAAGCGAAGTAAACTTTTTCAAAGAATTCCTCAATCTGTCTACTGGTCGTCTTAATGAGTGGTATCTCTAAATATATCTTGAGTGAAAATAATTGAACTACCTGCGTCGGGATGTTAAATACATTTTTTTAACTCTTAGATTGGTGGAGTTGTTGATCGCACGAGTGTGTTGTGCGATCAACTGTACAAGATGAAAGTAATAGAAGACTTTCGAGAATTCCAGTGGGCTGCTAGAGAACTGAGATTCCTGGTTAGAGGCCTTTTCAATATCGGTCGTTTTCGGTTCTAGAATTCAGTTTCGTTTAGTCATTGCACTAACAGCATCATTCGTTCTGATTCTGGAGGTCTGGCAGTCGATGCAATTGGTACTCACGCCAGGTCAGCAGAATGATCACAACATCAAAGACTGTGAGAGCCAGTAACACCCAGCTAAAGTTAACGATCAGTTCATAGGCCTGATAGAGGATGAACGCTATTAGGAAGCCGATAAGCCAGGGGTAGGCCCATAACCGGTTTTTGAGCACGGCCCACACAAGCACCACTTTTACCAGCCCATGAATCAGCAAATAAAAGGCGGCAAATAGTGTCGCTGAAACATCCAGTCGTTCAGACAAGCTGACCAATGATCGAGCGATGAAGTCCTGGGATCTTCGCTGAGCTCGTGTTGGGTCAGGACGCTAATCCATGATGCAATCTTGGCGGGTCCAGTGAATAAAAGCGCCGTTCCGCCCTATCTCGTTCTTCGCATTAGCTGCCTATGTTTCTGTTGACGCGGCGCTTTCCCTGACTGGCATCAGGGAACCAGAACACTCCATTGCGGGGATCATCCTGGCCGCAGTGAGTTTAGCGGTCATGCCTTTTCTGAGCTTGCTTGAACGTCGAACAGGCCGTGAGCTGGGGTCGGCCTCGGCAATCGCCGATTCGAAACAAACTCTCATTTGCTCTTACCTGTCGGCGGCTCTGCTGGCCGGTTTGCTGCTCAACAGCCTGTTGGGTTGGGCGTGGGCCGATTCGGTGGCCGCGCTAGCAATTTCATTTGTAGCAGTGCGCGAAGGCATCCAAGCTTGGCGCGGGGATACGTGCTGCACTACCCCCGTCGCGGTATTGACGGGGGAAACTAGCCCTGACAGTTGCAAGGATCCATGTTGCGATTCCAAATAAGGCAAGAGGGTTTGCGTTCATGAAGATACTGCTGACCCTCGGTTAACCAGGCGTTGAATCGGCAATGCCGCCACGATCAAATGACCTGCTGCATTAAAACCCCATGCAAGTGCAGTCACTGCTCTTCTTGGCCCTCGCCGGCCAACGGCATCTTGCTGCATGGAGTACAGAAACCGAGGGCACGACTAGGCAGTTCCGTCATGTTGCGAGGGATGACAAGACTGCATGGGGGCAAGGCCCGCCTCGAAACATCCCTGCATTATTCGCCTCCCGGTCGCCTTGAGGCAGGACCTTTCCAGCTGCTGCTGCTTGGCAACTTGAAGGACTGCCAGCCAACTGGTTTATGGCGCCTTATGGGGCACGCTTGCTGTGCTCCTCACCCGCCTCCAGGAACGCGCCACCCCGACATAAGTTCTGGCGGATATCGCTTTCGCTCCCCCTATGGCGCTGCATCAATGCGGCGCGTGCACCCTGGCTCCCAATCCAAGCGCCGCTTTCCGTACAAACTCGCGCACAGGATGCAGGAATCTTGCGCACCACGGCAAAAGAACCGGATGAGGGCTGAGCAATTGCCCGTTCGCATAGGCTCTGCGCGAAACTTCCGGGTCATGATCGGCCCAATGCTCGATTCGCATCCAACGCACCGATAGCATCGAGACAGCAACAGTCAATCGTTCCAGGAGTTAAATCCCATGCCTCATAAGGTCAAAGCCGTTATTTCCCGCGTCAAGGACGCGCCGGTGGAGGTCGTCGACATCGTCGTTCCGGACCCAGGTCCCGGAGAAGTAGTCGTTGACGTGCTCACCACCGGTGTCTGCCACACCGACCTGCACTACAAGCTCGGTGGAATCGGCGACGAGTACCCCTACCTGCTGGGCCACGAGTCCACCGCAGTGGTCAGCCAGATCGGCGAGAACGTCACCAACGTCAAGGTCGGCGACCGCGTCATCCTGAACTGGCGCGCAGTCTGCGGCCAGTGCCGCGCTTGCGCCAAGGGCCAGCCGAAGTACTGCTTCAACACCTTCAATGCCACCCAGAAGATGACCCTCGAAGATGGCACCGAGCTTTCCCCTGCTTTGGGCATTGGCTCCTTTGCCGAAAAGACCCTGGTCCACTCCGGCCAGTGCACCATCGTGGATGAGGACGCCGATCCAGCTGCCGTAGGCCTGCTCGGCTGTGGTGTCATGGCTGGCATCGGAGCTGCCATCAACACCGGCGAGGTCAAGCGCGGAGAATCCGTGGCCGTCATCGGCTGCGGCGGCGTGGGCGCGGCAGCGATTGCCGGCGCGCAGCTGGCCGGCGCGACCACCATCATCGCGGTGGATGTCAACGCAGACAAGCTGGAAGGCGCCAAGAAGTTCGGCGCCACCCACACCGTGGATTCCTCCAAGGTCGATGCCGTCGAAGCCATCCAGGAACTAACCGGTGGCTTCGGCGCCGACGTGGTCATCGACGCAGTGGGCCGCCCGGAAACCTACAAGCAGGCGTTCTACGCCCGCGACCTTGCCGGCCGCGTCGTACTGGTGGGCGTGCCCACCCCGCAGATGAAGCTGGAGCTGCCGTTGCTCGATGTCTTCGGCCGCGGCGGCTCGCTGAAGAGCTCCTGGTACGGCGATTGCCTGCCAAGCCACGACTTCCCAATGCTTGTCGAGCAGTACAAGCTGGGCCGCCTGGACCTGGACTCCTTCGTGACCGAGCGCATCACCATTGACCAGATCGAAGAAGCCTTCGCCAAGATGCATGAAGGAACCGTACTGCGCTCGGTGGTGGAACTCTGATGTCCGCACGTATCGAGAACGTCATCACTTCCGGCACCTTTTCCCTGGATGGCGGCACCTGGGACGTGGACAACAACGTCTGGATCATCGGCGACGATTCGGAAGTGATGGTCATCGACCCGGCCCACGATATCGAGAAGATCCAGGAAGCCGTCGGCGAACGCGAGGTGATGGCAGTTCTGCTCACTCACGGACATGATGACCACATCCGCGCAGCCGGCGAATTCTCGGACATTGTCGATGCACCGCTGTTCCTCAACCCGGAGGATCGCATGCTCTGGGAAGCTGTTTATCCCGAGCGCGACGTGGACGCGGAAATCAGCGATGGGGACACCTTCACCATCGCTGGCACGACGCTCACCGCGATGCACACCCCCGGGCATTCGCCTGGCTCCACCTGCTTCTACGCAGAAGACCTGGGTGTGCTATTCAGTGGCGACACGCTGTTTAACGGCGGCCCTGGGGCTACCGGCCGCAGCTATTCGAGCTTCGAGACGATCATCGAGTCGATCCGCGGCAAGCTGCTGGTCCTGCCCGAGCAGACCGTAGTCAACACCGGCCACGGCGATGCCACCACCATCGGCGCCGAGGCGCCGAACCTGGAGGAATGGATCAAGCGCGGGCACTAGCAGCGTGCTGCAGGGCAGGGGCAGTCGGCCATGGCGGTCGACTGCCCCTGCGCTTTAATTTCTTCTGACAGAGAATCAGTGTTTCAGCAGTGCTGGCGTGGCAAGATTAATCCCATGCCTGCACTTAAACGCCGCAAACCCGTGTTTCCATTGCTCATTGCCGCCGCAATGCTCTTAATTGCCGGCATCGCCGTGCTCTGGTGGGATAGCCAGCAAGAAGTCATTCTCTACATCGGATCCTATGAACCGCTGGAAGCTGGCTCTGAGTTCTACATTGGCCCGGGTCCCGCCGAAATCATCGGCTGGGTTCTGGCATTGCTCGGCGTTGGCGCGCTAGGCGTTGCCGCCGGATCGCTGCTTCGCCAGCTCACTCCCTTCAAAGCCTGGTTCCTGGTTGCAGGACTGCTGCTGGCGGCAGCAGGCGTGGCAGCGATGATATGGGACTACAACCAGGTCCGGACCTTTGGCTGGTTTGCCTATGCGCCGTTGAGCAAATCAGAATTCCATCCGGCCAGCGCAACCCTGATCCTGGGCAAACTGGGGATAGCCGCCGGAACTTTCCTGGCCGCCAGCTACCTGGGATTGCGGCACAGTTCCGCGCTCACCGGATCAGCTGCCAGCGACTAGAACAGCGAGTTGCTGTGCTCTTCGATCAGCTGCGGCGAATTATTGCGCACGTTGCCCACCGCGGTATCAACCTCGTGCATGGTCCATGCGGAGGCGACATCAAAAGCCTGGGCACGGATCTGCTCGATCAGCCCTTCGCCATCTTCCTCGGCCGGGTTCATCCAGCGGCCCATCATCTGATGGTCCAGCGGAATCGGCAGGCGATCGTGCAGGCCGGCCAATTCCCCCAGCACCCCGGGTTCCTCCGCCGACGGGGAATCCATGGTCATGATCGAGGTTGAAAGGATCCAGCTGCCATCCTCGTCCTTCCACCACTCATAGAGCCCGGCAAAGAAGATCAGCTTCCCGTCCTCCCGGTGCACGAAGAAGGGGCGCTTCTTGCTGCCTTCCTTCTTCCACTCGTAGTAGCCTTCCACCGGCACCACCGCGCGGCGCTTCTTCACCGCGGCGCGGAAGGTCGGCTTGCTGCTGGCGGTTTCGCTGCGCGCGTTGAAGGCGCGCACGCCCACCGAGAGTTCCTTCGCCCACCCGGGCACCAGGCCCCAGCGGGCCACGTGGATCTGGCGGTGCAGCTGATCGTCAATCAGCCGCTCGAGCACAATGGGCACATCGGTGGTCGGGGCGACGTTCCAAGACTGGCGCAGCTCCAGATTGGCATCCGCTTCGGCTTCGGCTTCTGCCACCAGATCGCCGATCGCCTTGGCCATCACATACCGTCCGCACATCATCCGCTCCTTTGCACCGGCACAGGGAAATCTGTTCGCCAGTCTAGCTATCGGGATGGAAGAAATCAGCGAAGTTTTTTGCCGCACCCGGGAACAAAGCGGACAGCGGTGCCGTTACATCTAGCATGAGCAACGAATTGAACCTTGACCAGTACGTTCCTGCCACTGGCGGGGTCACCATGTTTACCACCAGCTGGTGCGGTTACTGCCGTAACCTCAAGCGCCTCATGGATCAGAAGGGCGTGGCCTACACCGAAGTCAACATTGAGGAAGTCGAGGGCACCGCAGAGATCGTCGAGTCGTTCAACAACGGCAACCAGACCGTCCCGACCTTGATCTTCCCGGACGGCACTGCGGCCACTAATCCCCGGATTGAAGAAGTCGTCGAGCGCGTCGGCGCCTAGGAATTAAAACCAGAAATCGGTGCCTGAAAAATCAGGCACCGATTTTTTGCTGCTCCGAACACTAGACCAGGCTGATGTGTTCGCGGTATTCCGCAAGCAGGGCTGCGATGAAGAGTTCGGTGGTCACCGTGCCCACCAGATCATTGGCAGCGCCAACCGTCGAGGGATCCATCAGCACATCCATCGCCTGGTACACCGCGTCAAGCACCTCGCGCAGGGGCTCGGAATCCTCGACGACAAAAACGGATGAGAACAGCCACGCACCAGCCACTACTCGCTGAGCCGTGCCGACAAGTTTCACCGGGTAGCTGCGAGGAGAATCTGCCGTCGGCAGGCCATGGACCGAGTGCTCCCCAGGGCAGTACTCCCCCGGGATGGGGCCAACCTGGGCATCAACACCCAGGCGCCTCAACGCCCTGGCATAAATATCGGCAAAAACCTCAAAACGGCGCCGCTGCCCCATCACCGCTTCATGCTCCGGCTCAAGATGGTCAACGATCAGCGTTCCTTGGTGATATGCCGCGGCGCGCCCGCCAGCCTTGCGCACCAACGGGGCAAATCCCCGTTGCGCAGCTTCTTCCCGGGCAGCTTCGTAGCCCGCCAGGCGAACATCGCGTTGCCCAAAAGCCAGGGTGGGGTCGGGACGATACAGGCGCAAACTCGGTCCGCGGTGTGCCGACTGGACTTCGCGCAGCAGCTGAACACCGCGTTCCAAATCTGCTGCAGGATCACCGCTAGGCTCTTCGAATTCCAGTGTCAGCGGCGCATCCGACCGAGGATTGAACAAACTCATACTCCTGAGTCTAATTCAGCAGTTATCCGCCGGTGGAGTTGATGTCACAGTGCTCGCGTGCTGCCCATCGGCAAATTTGGGCCATAATAAAAGGCGTGCCAAATTCTTCCACCCCTGTCATCCTGATCGGCGGACCTTCCGGATCGGGCAAGTCCTATCTCGCCTCCAAATACGGTAATCCGCATCTGCCGCTGGATGAGTACTACCGGCAGATCAGCGAAGACGGCAACCCCGTTGCATTCCCCCGTACGGCCTACGGAGAAATCGACTGGGACCATTCGGGCACATGGAACAAGGAAGCTGCCCTGAAGGCCATCGATGAGTTGCTGGAAAACGGAAGCACCATGGTTCCCAACTATTCGATCGCCACCTCCAGCTACAGCGGGCACAGGGAAATCCGCTCCAGCAACGGACCCATCGTCGCCGAAGGAATTTTCCTCTACGAGCTGCTTGAACCGCTACGCGAAAAGGGAATCAACGTACAGGCTTACTACGTTGACGAACCGGCATTGGTGACCGGAATTCGACGCTTCGTTCGCGACGTGGCGCAACGACGCAAACCGATCCTTTTCCTGCTCAAGCGAGGCTACGCGCTATTTCGAGTACATGGAGCGGATCGCGAAAAATACCGCGAACGCCAGTTCCTCTTGAAGTCCAAGCCTGAGCTCAAAAAGCTGCTCGCCCGGCTTTCCGCGTCATAGCCTGTCGCTAGCGCGAACGTACGGTCAAAATCTGTTCGGCCCGGCCAAATGGTCCGCTTTCATCGTGCAGCACCGTCGAGGTTAGGCCGATTCCGTCAGCACCGTAACTTTGCTGGACGTCGAGCCCCAGCCAAGATCCGGCAGGCTGCCGATACATATGGATCTGCAAATCGAGATTTGGATAAATCCAGGTTCCCTCATTCGGCTCGACACGAGGCGCCACACCGTTAGCGGTGTCGATCATTCCCACGAGCCTGGCCATATCCGAAGCATCCAAGGCATCAACCAGCGCGTAGTCGGTGCGCAGCCAAGCAATTCCCCTGCCTGGACGCCAGTCGTCATTCGAACGCAGTTCAATAGAACGGATATACCCGCCCGGCCAGCGTTCGCTAATCTTTTGGACTTCGCATTCTTCCGGGCCTGGAATTTTAGCGTCTTCGATCCCGGCAACGGCGCTTGAGTCGCCAGTAATCACGCGCCAGGCGCGAGCGACAATACTGGTCCGCCCCTTGGCGGTCATTTCAGCTTCGACCAACTCGATGGTGCGGCCGGGGCGAATCATTCGTGTCGTGATTTCGAATTCTCCGGCATGGATTAAACCGTGGATCTCAAAGCTCAGCCGGGCGATACGCATGTCGTCACGTGGCTCAAAGTTTTCCAGCGCATAGGCCAGGATTCCAGAAGCTGGCCCCATGTGCTGTTCATGCTCATTCCATGCGCCTTGGGCATGCCATGACGAGCGGTACCGGCCTTCTCCCAGAGATTCAAAATAAAAGTCGCCCTTGGCGAGAATCCTGTCGAGTTCCTCAGCGAGCTGGTGCGTCATTGCTGCCCTCCTGGCCTTATGAAAATCATTTGCGATGCACTCAGGTTATCCAAGAGCAACTGAATTCAATAGATTACCGATCTTTATCGTGTTCGTGCGCCCGCTGACCGGCACTGTCCATAATGCCCAGAATTTCGGCAACGCCATTCTTTGCCCACATCGCATGCGGCGTCATCGTGTCGAATTGGGCTGATTGACCGGCTTTCACGTGATAGGTGCGTTCCCCGAGCTGCAGCTGGATCTCTCCGAGCAGCACTGTGAACCATTCTTTCCCAGGGTGGATGCGCAATTCGCTTGGCGCCGGAGCTTTGGACGGGTCGATGCGCATTTTCGAGACGTTCACGCCGTTGACAGCGTCATCGGTGGACAGCTTCCACAGGGTGATCCCAGGCATGGTGATGGGCTCCGGGCGAATAATGATCTCGGCTTCGGAGGTGGCAACGAGCTCGTCCAGGCTTGTCTCTAGCGCCTTGGCCAGCGGTACCAGCTGGTCCAAGGCGATGCGCCGGCTGCCGGTTTCAATTCTGCTCAAGGTCGAAACGCTGAGTTGCGCCTTGCTAGCCAGGGCTTCCAGGGACCAGCCGCGATTCTGGCGCAGCGTGCGAATGCGATGGCGAATAATCTGGTCCACATCTAATTCTTGCGTCATGCGCAAAAGACTACACCTCCACACGCAAAATATCGATAGCCTGTGAACCTGATCAATCAAGATACCCGGGAGGAATATCATGGAACATTTCGAAGCAATCATCATTGGCGGCGGCAGCGCAGGACTTGCAGCTTCGGTTGCCCTAGCGCGATCGCGACGAAGCGTGCTTGTGATCGATGAAGGGCATCCGCGTAATGAGCCCGCAGAACACGCGCACAACGTCCTTGGGCAGGAAGGCACCAGCCCATTGAAGCTATTGGAACGAGGTCGCGTGGAAGCCCAAAACTACGGTGCCCGCATCACGGCCGGAACGGTGGATTCACTCTCAGGATCGCTTGACGAAGGGTTCATGGTTCACGCCGGGAATCAGGTGTTTAGCGCCGAACGCATCGTTTTAGCCACCGGGCTCAAGGATGAACTTCCAAGAATTCCTGGCCTTCAGCAAGCATGGGGAACCTCCGCAATCCACTGCGCTTATTGCCATGGGTGGGAAGTTCGAGATCAGGAAATCCTTGTCATCGGCTGCGGGCCCATGAGCGCGCACCAAGCCATGATGTTCCAGCAATTGAGCTCCAAGATCACCTTCATTAATCATGCCCCTTCTGAGCTGAGCGAGGAAGGAGCGGCCCTCTTGGCCGACCTTGGCATTCCAGTGGTCAACCACGCAATCCAGGACCTGGAATTCGACCAGTCGGGACAGCTGAAGGCCGCCAAGCTGGATAATGGCGAACGACTTCAGGCCCAATCGCTCATCGTAGCCAGCCGAATGAACGCCAATGCCGACCTCTACCTGTCACTGGGTGGCGAACTAAGCGAACATCCGCTTGGCACATTCATCAAAGCCAACGAGACCTGTGCCACCGAGGTTCCTGGGGTCTACGCCGTCGGCAACGCAAGCAACCTAGGGGCAATGGTCATGGCGGCCGCGGCCTCTGGCACTCTGGCTGGCGCTGCTATCAACGCCGACCTACTCAACTCAAAACTAGTAAAACCGTAGGAAGCGCACTCTTCGACATGCAGCAGCTATCCCGCCATGCTGGACAACCGCCAGGCGTGGCGGGATAGTTCATTTGGCACCCCATCCCGCCGCACAGCGTACGCAGACTCGCCAACGTTGTACTCATCACTTCACACATCGAGCAGATCAATGGTAGGGTTGAATTGTTACCTCGACGCTTGCAGGTGTGATTCACCCGCCAGCAAGCGTTAGCAGTAGGATTTGTAGCACAGCCAACAAATCGTCTGTGCAATACAAATCGGTTCACCGATCTTCGGATTGATTGAACTCCTATCGAAACGAATTCTTCATCTTCTCTTCTTCACTGCAGATAAAACATCTCGACGCTTCTCAACGTCGTGCCTCTGTGGATTCCTTGTTCTACTCCGCTAGCGTGGGGTCATTACCCGTTAGCAGCCTGGATTCCGATGATGTTTAAGCTAGTGCAGCGACACCCGTTTTGGCCGGTACCGGCAAAATCAGTATTCGATTCTCCGTATCGACGGCAGGCGAATAGTTCTCGACAGCTCTGCTCGAGGTAACCCCCAAATTTTCCGATTCGGAACTTCGAATCGGCAACCGGGCCACAACGTGGCCAATCAATAAATAAGGAAATAACACTATGGCCACTGGCACCGTGAAATGGTTCAACGCTGAAAAGGGCTTCGGCTTCATCGCTCCTTCGGATGGATCTGCTGACGTTTTCGCACACTACAGCGCTATCCAGAGCTTCGGTTTCCGTAGCCTCGAAGAGGGCCAGACCGTTGAGTACACCCTGGAAGCTGGTCCAAAGGGCCCACAGGCTACCAACATTCAGGCTCGCTAAGAGACTTTCTTCAAAGGTGTAGTTCCCCCGCAAGGGCTGGAACTGCACCTTTGTTGCATTTAACCCCGGCCATTCATTCAGTTCCGGCGTGCCCTGGCCGGCGGTCGTTCCCTCAGAACACCTACGCCAAGCAAACGGGCTGGTATCGCCGACAGCCGAGAAAAACGCCGGAAAATCATAGTTGCCGGAGCTGGCAAGATTATCTCGGCTGTTCCCCGCAGTACTTGCTTCAGCCCTCTATGCATTACTCGTTGCATGCCCTGCACAACAAAGGTGGGCACAGTTCGCCGGCGCTGCACTCTGGCCAGATGCCGATCATCCAGCGTTGACGTGCGTAGTGGCTCTGCCAGAAGACGTGCTGCTGCTACTGCATCTTGAACAGCCAAATTCACGCCTACTCCCCCAACAGGACTCATCGCATGCGCCGCATCCCCAATGCATAACAGCCCTGGCTGCCACCACTTTCGCGCTCGATTCAGTTTAACGTCCAATAATTTCGCATCTTCGAGGCTCAAGCCAGCGGCTCCTTCGACCAGCTCTGGGGCAGCCATCGTGATCGATTGGCGCCAAGGATCAACACCCAGGCTTCGCAATTCAGCATCCTTGCCCTTAGGCAAGATCATTGCAGTCTGCACATAACCGGTTCGCGGGATCAAAACGAACATTCGGCCCTTCACGAATGCTGGCGACAACGTATATTGGCGTTTCAACTTGCCAGGGACTTTGAACCACCAAACATCAATCGGGACCGAAAATTCTTTCATCGCAATAGCAGCCGAATCACGAATACGCGACCACCTGCCGTCTGCTGCAATAGTCAGCCCGGCCCTCAACTCGTGATCGCCATCTGGCCCAGAATATCGAACCCCAACGATTTTTCCCGATTCGCTCAGCACATCGGTGACCTCGCAATTCAAGCGAAGTTCAAAATGCTCTTCTGCCTCACCAGCGCGCGCTAAAAGATCCAAAAAATCCCATTGGGGAGCCATGGCGATATATGGATACGGGTGTTGCAGCTTCGACAAGTCCACCACTGTGACAGGTGAACCGTCCTGAGCGGGAAATTGCGCCTGCGTAACCTTATTGAACTTGATCTGCTCGAACTGATTCATCAATCCAAGTTCATCGAGCAACAGCAATGTAGATGGGTGGATAGTATCTCCACGAAAGTCCCTGAGGAAATCAGCATGTTTTTCAAATACCGTCACGGGAACTCCGGATCGTGCCAGCAGGAGGCCTGCCACCATCCCGGCAGGTCCTCCCCCAACGATGATGCAATTGGTGGCGGACTTCATCGGTATTCCTTTCGGAAGCTGTCTACTGGCTTCCACCTTGTCACCAATTCCCTCGCCTGAATAGTGCACACAGCGCTTTCAGGATGAGATGGCCCGGGACTTGCAGAGGAATTGCCGTGCCCTACCCGTGAGCGTGGCACAGCGGGTGGCTCAAACAGCATTATTCGACGGCGGGCGCATTAATACGACGGGACTAGACTGCTCTCGTTTCACATGGAGGAATGGTTCAGCTTCCGCCAGGCCGGAATCGACGGCATTGAAGCCGCGACATCTTTGCGTCTTAGCAGGCGGGCGAGAGCCAAGGTACAGGGCCCAACCGCTGATTGACTAGCCGCAAATGGTGCATTGCCGGGTGTTTTCCCCGTTTCTTCCTCCGCACAAAGGTGCCAAGGATACCCGCGCAGATCTTCCTGAATTTTCACAAAATACTATTGGTTCACCGCTGCCAATAAATGGGCATAAAAACGGCCAGGACTTGCAGCATTCTGCAAGTCCTGGCCGCTGGTTGGCCGATTCGGGCCATTCTAGGATTCTGAACTAGAAATCCCAGTCTTCGTCCTCGGTGTTCACTGCCTTGCCGATAACGTAGGAAGAACCGGATCCCGAGAAGAAATCGTGGTTCTCGTCGGCGTTCGGGCTCAACGCTGCCAAGATGGCAGGCGAGACGTCGGTGACGGTTGCAGGGAACATTGCCTCGTAGCCCAGGTTCATCAGGGCCTTGTTGGCGTTGTAGTGCAGGAACTTCTTGACGTCCTCGGACAGGCCTACTGGATCATAAAGATCATGGGTGTACTGGACTTCGTTTTCGTACAGCTCGAACATCAGCTCGAAGGTGTAGTCCTTCAGTTCTTGCTTGCGCTCTTCGCTGGCGCCTTCCAGGCCCTTCTGGAACTTGTAGCCGATGTAGTATCCGTGAACAGCCTCGTCACGGATGATCAGGCGGATCAAGTCTGCGGTGTTGGTCAGCTTCGCGTGCGAGGACCAGTGCATTGGCAGGTAGAAGCCCGAGTAGAACAGGAACGATTCGAGCAGGGTCGAGGCGATCTTGCGCTTGAGCGGATCTTCACCGTGGTAGTAGCTCTCAATGATCTGAGCCTTCTTCTGCAGGTTCACGTTCTCCGTGGACCAGCGGAACGCCTCATCGATTTCCTTGGTCGAGGCCAAGGTCGAGAAGATCGAGGAGTAGCTCTTGGCGTGCACCGATTCCATGAAGGCGATGTTGGTGTACACGGCCTCTTCATGCGGGGTGATCGCATCCGGGATCAGCGAGACCGCGCCAACGGTTCCCTGCAGGGTGTCCAGCAAGGTCAAGCCGGTGAACACGCGCATGGTCAGCAGCTTTTCATCTTCGGTCAAGGTCGCCCACGACTGGATGTCGTTGGACAGCGGCACCTTCTCGGGAAGCCAGAAGTTATTAACGAGGCGGTTCCATACCTCCACGTCCTTCTCGTCCTGGATACGGTTCCAGTTGATAGCTTCAACCTTGTGGGTGAGCTGAATCTTCTCGGTCATTGCCCCTCATCGATCAGCAGAAAATATGCAAAAAATATACAGTCAGACTGGCTTAAATCCTACCGCTTCTGCGCCTTAAAACATAACCTTTGACTCTGTGATTCTTGCCGTCTTATCGCCTTTGACTAGGCATTTAAATACAACCAGCTGCCAATTCTCTTGGAGAATTGGCAGCTGGTTGCTCAATTGGCTAAGGCCTTGGCCGCAGCCTGAAGTTCCGGGTTACAGTGCGCAGGAAACGCAACCCTCAACTTCGGTGCCTTCCAGAGCCATCTGGCGCAGGCGAATGTAGTACAGGCTCTTAATGCCCTTGCGCCATGCGTAGATCTGGGCCTTGTTGATGTCACGAGTGGTGACGGTGTCCTTGAAGAACAAGGTCAGCGACAAGCCCTGGTCTACGTGCTGGGTTGCAGCGGCATAGGTGTCAATAATCTTCTCGTAGCCGATTTCGTAGGCATCCTCGTAGAAATCGATGTTCTCGTTGTTCATGTAAGGAGCCGGGTAGTAAACGCGGCCGATCTTACCTTCTTTGCGGATCTCGATCTTCGCTGCGACCGGGTGGATCGAGGAAGTCGAGTTGTTGATGTACGAGATCGAACCGGTGGGAGGCACAGCCTGCAGGTTCTGGTTGTAGATGCCGTGCTCCATAACCGAAGCCTTCAGAGCGTTCCAGTCTTCCTGGGTAGGAATGTGGATGTCTGCGAAGAGTTCGCGCACGCGCTCGGTGGCCGGCGCCCACTGCTGATCGGTGTACTTGTCGAAGAATTCTCCCGACGCGTACTTCGAGTTCTCGAAATTATCGAAGGTCTCGCCACGTTCCATGGCGATCTTGTTCGATGCGCTCAAGGCGTGGAACAGGACCGTGTAGAAGTAGATGTTGGTGAAATCGATGCCTTCTTCGGAACCGTAGTAGATGTGCTCGCGGGCAAGGAAGCCATGCAGGTTCATCTGGCCCAGGCCGATAGCGTGCGACTTCTTGTTGCCGTCGGCAATCGAAGGTACCGAAGCGATGTAGGACATGTCCGACACTGCGCTCAATGCCCGAATGGCAATTTCCACCGAACCAGCAAGGTTCTTGCCGTCCATGGCCTTGGCAATGTTCATTGAGCCCAAGTTGCAAGAAATATCCTTGCCAATCTTGGAGTAGCTCAAGTCGTCGCCAAATTCGGAAGCCGAGGAAACCTGCAAGATCTCCGAGCAGAGGTTCGACATCGTGATGCGGCCAGCAATCGGGTTGGCCTTGTTCACCGTGTCCTCGAACATGATGTACGGGTAGCCGGACTCGAACTGGATCTCTGCCAGGGTCTGGAAGAATTCACGCGCGCTGATCTTGGTCTTCTTGATCCGCGAGTCATCGACCATCTCGTAGTACTTCTCAGTTACCGAGATTTCGCTGAATGGCACGCCGTAAACGCGTTCCACGTCGTACGGGCTGAAGAGGTACATGTCTTCGTTCTTGCGAGCCAGCTCGAAGGTGACATCCGGGATGACAACACCCAGCGACAGGGTCTTAATGCGGATCTTCTCATCCGCGTTCTCGCGCTTGGTGTCCAAGAAGCGGTAGATATCAGGGTGGTGTGCGTTCAGGTACACGGCACCGGCACCCTGGCGTGCGCCAAGCTGGTTAGCGTAGGAGAAGGAATCTTCCAGAAGCTTCATTACAGGGATGACGCCGGAGGATTGGTTCTCGATCTGCTTGATCGGTGCACCGTGCTCACGCAGGTTGGTCAGCGACAGGGCCACGCCGCCGCCGCGCTTGGACAGCTGCAGCGAGGAGTTCACTGCACGGGCGATCGATTCCATGTTGTCTTCAATGCGAAGCAGGAAGCAGGATACCAGTTCGCCACGCTGCGCCTTGCCGGCGTTGAGGAAGGTAGGGGTTGCAGGCTGGAAGCGGCCGTCGATGATTTCATCAACCAGCTGGGTAGCCAGCTTCTCGTCGCCACGAGCCAGGTGCAGGGCAACCATGCATACGCGGTCTTCGTAGCGTTCCAGGTAGCGCTTGCCATCAAAAGTCTTCAGGGTGTACGAGGTGTAGAACTTGAACGCGCCCAAGAAGGTTTCGAAACGGAACTTCTTGTTGAAGGCGTGTTTGAACAAGTCGCGAATGAAGTTCATCGAGTACTGGTCAAGCGTTTCGCGCTCGTAGTATTCGTGCTTCACGAGGTATTCGAGCTTCTCGTCAAGATCGTGGAAGAACACGGTGTTGTTGTTCACGTGATCCAGGAAGTACTGGCGGGCTGCATAGCGGTCCACCTCGAACTGGATCTTTCCATCTGGACCGTAAAGGTTCAGCATGGCGTTCAGATCGTTGTAGCTCAAGCCCTGGAACTGGGCTGGGAGCTCCTTTGAGCTCGTCATCGTTCCTGCCAATTCTGCGACGCTGGTGTCCAAAAGGTTTCAAGCCCTTCTTTGACGTTGAGAACGTCTTCCGAGGTTCCCATAAGTTCGAATGTATAAAGTACGGGTACGCTGCATTTCTGGGCAATACGCTTAGCCGCGATGCAGTAGTACTCGCCGAAGTTTGTGTTTCCCGCGCCGATTACACCGCGAAGGTTTGCCCGATTTTCGTCATGCCGCAGGAACTTCATAATTTGCGGGACAATTGAATGCTTGCCTCGTTCTCCACCATAGGTGGGGATGAGCAATACATACGGAGCAGTGGAGATGAGCTGCGGTTCGGTCGCAAAAACAGGAATCCGAGCCGCATCCATCTCAAGTTTTTCCACGAATCTCTTGGTGTTCTCCGAAACCGATGAAAAGTAGATCAGATTCGATTTCGTGAACTCGACTGGTTCGCGGGCCTCAGCGTTCTGCTTGTCAGCAAGAGCTGTGGGTGACATCCTCTTTCGCCTCCACTGCAAAGTGAGCGGAATGGGCTCGTGCTCTAGTTGGCTGGAGCCAGCAATTCGATCTTGTCTGGGCGGAAGCCCGACCAGTGATCATCGTCGGTAACGACGACAGGTGCCTGCATGTACCCCAAGCCACGTACGTGCTCCAAGGCAGTGGCATCCTGTGAGATGTCAACCTTGTTGTACTCGACACCCTTCTTATCCAACGCGCGGTAAGTAGCGTTGCACTGAACGCAGGAAGGCTTCGTGTAAACCGTGATGGCCATGTCCCTGATCCCCTTTAGAAATTCTTGATGTTGGCCGGATTCCCTCTTGTTGAGGGAAAGTCCCAGCTGTCCTTTCGGATGCCTCAAAAACAGGGTTTCCGAGGTGCTACTGGTGCGAGCCGCACCAACGGGTTCAATACTACATGTTGTGTTTTACCGGTCAAGCGGCCACAACATGATGTATTACAAGTATGTCATTCTTCCCCCACAACGTCCACAGGAACTGTGGATATTCGACCCCGTTTAAACCGCGATTTCTCGCGGTCTGCCCAACTTTGTCCACAGCCCTGCCACTGGCGCTTGTGGTTTAAAAATTCTTGTTGTGAGATGTTCCTCGGCGTGTTCCACTCCCATATCTAGTTGCGCCCTCCCATGGGCTGCCACTACATATAGTTTCGCTCGCACGACCGACAGTTTGAGCGCCCTGCGCTCGCACTGTGCACAACGCAGCGCAAAGGGCAGCCAGCTGTTTCCAGCCGTCCGCCCTTTGCGCTGCACCTAGGTGGACGCCAGGCCACCCGTTATTCAGGCGTAGTTGCGTGCTCCGAAGATCCCCTGGCCCACACGCACCACGGTGGCGCCTTCGGCAATAGCGAGCTCATAGTCGCCGCTCATGCCCATCGACAGGTGCTTGAAGCACTCAGGGGCTTCTGGCTGCAGCTGCTGCAAGGTGTGGCGCAAGGAGGCGAAGCTGCTGCGAACCTGCTGCTCGTCGGTGGTGTTGGCCGCCATGGTCATCAGCCCCACGGGCGTGAGCCGATCCAGCGGCGCCAAGGAGGCCAGCAGCCCGGCGGCCTCGGAAGCCAGAACCCCCGACTTGCTTTCCTCGCCGGATGTATTGACTTGGATGAAGACTTCCAGCGTGCGATCCTCCAGCTCCAGGCGGCGTTGCAGTGTCTGGGCAAGCTTCAAGGAGTCCAGGGCATGGAATTCGTCGGCGAACTGCGCCACGAACTTCGCCTTGTTCGTCTGGAGGGGGCCGATGACGGCATAGCGCAGGTGCGGGAAACGCTCATGGAAGCTCTCGTACTTGCCTTGCGCCTCTTGCACCTTGTTCTCCCCCAAGGTATCCACCCCGGCGGCAATAGCCAGCTCCAGGCGTTCGACGCCGATAGTCTTGGTCACCGGCAGCAAGCGCACGGAGCCGGCCTCGCGGCCCGCAGCAGTGCACGCGGCGGCGATGCGCTGGTTGACCGCCGCCAGGTTGCGAATGAAATCCTCGGTAGTAGCCGCATGGGCGGCAGCTGGTTGCGAAGTCAAAACGCCAACTTTCTCGATCTGCAAAAGTGTTGCTGGCGCCAAAAAGGCGCCAGCAACAAGCATAGGCATAAACGCCTAGAACATTTGCCGCCAATTGGTCTTCGCCAGATCCAGCAATTCGTCTCCGCGTCCCGAAAGCACCGTGCGGATGGCGTAGAGCGCAAAGCCCTTGGCCTGTTCCAGCTTGATGTTCGGCGGCATCGACATCTCCTGGCGGTCGGTGACAACGTCGAGCACCGCGGGCCCATCGTGCGCCAAGAAGTCCCTGATGGTGGCTTCCAGCTGGGCGGAGTCATCCACCCGATAGCCCTTCAACCCCGCGGCGGTGGCAACGGCGCCAAAATCCGGGTTGTGCAGGTCGGTGGCATAGGTGACGAATCCGGCCGCCTTCATTTCCAGCTCGACGAAGTTCAACGAGGAATTATTAAAGACCACGATCTTCACCGGCAGCTTGTTCTGGGTAGCGGTCAGCAGCTCGCCGAGCATCATCGACAACCCGCCATCGCCGGCAAAGGCGATCACTTGCCGTTTGCGGTCGATCGCCTGGGCGCCGAGCGCGTGGCACAGCGCGTTGGCCATGGAGCCATGGTTGAAGGAGCCCAGGACCCGCCGCTTGCCGGTCATCGTCAGGTAACGGGCCGCCCAGATCACCGGCGAGCCGACATCCGCGGTGAAGATCGTGTCCTCATCAGCGGCCTGGTCGATCAGCCTAGCCAGGTACTGCGGATGAATGGCCGCGCCCGGCTTGGATCCGGTAGCCAATTCATCGAGCTTGGCCCTGGTCTTGCGGTAATGCTCCAGGGCATTATCCAAGTGCTTGCGATGCGTTTGCACCGGCAGCAGCGCATTCAGCGCGGCGGCAGTGTCCTTCACCGTGCCCACCAGCGGAACATCCACCCGGGTGCGGCGGCCAATCTGCTCGCCGCGGATATCCACCTGGATGATCGTGGCATCCTGCGGATAGAACTGCTGGTACGGGAAGTCGGTGCCCAGCATGAGCAGCACATCGCACTCCGCGATGGCCTTGGCCCCTGAGGCAAAGCCCAGCAGGCCGGTCATCCCCACATCAAAGGGGTTCTCGTACTCGATATGATCCTTGCCGCGCATGGCGTGCACGATCGGGGCCGCCAGCTTGTCCGCCAGCGCGATCACCTCGTCATGGGCACCGGCCACCCCGGCGCCGGCCAGGATGGTGACCTTCCGCGACTCCTCAAGGATCTCCGCGGCCTGCTCCAGCTCCTGCTCATTGGGCAGGACCCGGGGGCTGGTCTTGGCGATGCGCTGGGTGGCGGTGCGCTCCATTTCCGACAGGGCGACATCTCCGGAAATCACCAGCACGGCGACCCCGCGCTTTTCGATGGCCTCGCGCATGGCGATGCGCAAGATCCTCGGCATCTGCTTGACGTCGGAAACCTGCTCTGCGTAGACCGAGCAGCCGCGGAAAACTTCCACCGGATTGGTTTCCTGGAAATAGTTGGAGCCGATCTCCTCGGTGGGGATCTGCGCCGCAATGGCCAGCACCGGAACCCGGGAGCGATTCGCGTCGTAGAGCCCGTTGATCAGGTGCAGATTGCCCGGTCCGCATGAGCCCACGCAGACTGCCAGCTCCCCGGTGATTTCGGCTTCAGCCGCGGCGGCGAAGGCGGCAGCTTCCTCATGGCGGTGGTGCACCCATTCCATGTGCCCGTTCTCCCGCAAGGCATCGGTCAGGCCATTGAGCGAGTCGCCCGGGATGCCGTAGATTCGGCGCACCCCCTGGGTGTCGAGCTGTTCAATCAGGTGGTCGGCTACGTTAGGCAAAACATTCCTCCTGCACACAATTTTCCAGTGGGTCTATTGCCCACCCTACTGCGCAGTTCTGCCTTGTGCCATGGATTTGCGGCGCCAAGCCGGGTTCCGCCAGACACACTCCCAGGTGTCGCGCCACACATTACCGGTGCGGCCCACGATCCAGCTGGCCCATGGCGCAAAAAAGCGCCGCCGCTTGGCTAGGCTGGTGCCATGAGCAACGAACCGCGCCGCATGGCCAACACCGCTGAACTTCCCATCGGAAAGCACAATGGGGCGCTGTGGAAATTGGAGCCGGCGGAACGGAGCCTGGATGCCAACGTCATCTCGCTGGCTCCCGGCGAGCAGATCGGGCAGCATCAAGGGCCAGCGCTGGATGTGCTGCTGCATGTCCTCGCCGGCTCGGGGGTGCTGCGCACCGACAGCGGGCAGATCGACCTGGCGGTCGGAGACATCATCTACCTGCCCGCGCACAGCCAGCGCCAGTTCATCGCCGGCGACGGCGGCCTGGGCTATTTCTCGGTGCACCAGCGCAAGAACACCACCGGCCTGATGCCCGCATCCCGCACCAGCTAGCTAGCCTTCTGGGCTGTTCCACACGCCTTTCTCGATGAACCGCTCCAGCTGGCCGGTATACGGCGCCAGGTCCAAGCCCTGCTCCTCGAGCCATTGCTGGTTGTAATAGGTGTTCGCGTAGCGCTCGCCGGAGTCGCAGATCAGCGTGACCACGCTGCCCTGTTCCCCGCGCTGGAGCATTTGGGCGATGATCCCGAAGGCGGCATACAGATTGGTGCCGGTGGAACCGCCAGCGAAGTAGCGCGTGGTGGCCCGCAGGAAATGCATGGCCGCCAACGAGGCAGCGTCGGGAACCTGCACCATGTGATCGATCACCCCGGGCATGAAGGAGGCTTCAACCTTGGGCCGGCCAATGCCTTCGATCCGCGACCCGGTGCCGGTGGCGTACGCCAGGTTGCCGGTCCGCCACCCTTCATAGAAGGAAGAGCCTTCGGGATCGGCGACGCAGATGCGTGTTTCATGCTGCTTGTAGCGGGCGTACCGGCCGAAGGTCGCGCTGGTGCCGCCGGTGCCAGCTCCCACGACAATCCAGCTGGGGATCGGATGCGGCTCGGCGGACATCTGCGCGTACACCGATTCGGCGATATTGTTGTTGCCGCGCCAGTCGGTGGCCCGTTCGGCATAGGTGAACTGGTCCAGGTAGTACCCCTGGGATTCTGCGGCCAATTCGCGAGCCGCGGCATCAACCTGCCCGGCCCCGTCGACCAAATGGCAGCGTCCGCCATAGAACTCGATGAGATTAATTTTCTCGGTGCTCGTCGAGGCCGGAACCACGGCGATGAAATCCAGTCCCAGCATCCGGGCGAAGTAGGCCTCGGAGACCGCTGTTGAGCCGCTGGAGGCTTCCACCAAGGTGGTGCCCTCGGTGATCCGCCCGTTCACCAGGCCATAGAGAATCAGCGAGCGGGCCAGCCGGTGCTTGAGCGAACCGGTGGGGTGCACCGATTCATCCTTCAAATACAGTTCGATCCCCCACGAGGCGGGCAGTTCGAAGCGGAGCAGGTGAGTGTCGGCGCTGCGATTCGCGTCGGCGTTGAGCTGGGAAATTGCATGTCGCACCCAAAGATCAGTCATTCTTCCACTGTAGCGGTGGCATCGTGCCAGAACACAGCCGGCGTGATAAATTCAAAATTGTGGAATTAAAGCTGGTTTCTGGTGGTTATGCCGCGCTCATGCTCCTTGGACTAGGCTGGGCCGTTTGGGCGGTGCTCACCGCTCCCGCCCTTGAGGATATTGCCGGCGGCTGGCTAGGCCAGGACGCAACTGCCAGTTCGGTGCCGCTCATCGGGCAGATCCCCTGGCTTGGGTTGATGGCGGCGCTGGGCGCATATGCAATCTGGCAGGGGTTATCGCGCTGGCACATCGAAATACACCGGAAGATCCGCCCCTGGGTCCTGGGCATGGTGCTGCTCAACGCGATGTGGGTCTTGTGCCTGCAACGCGGATTGATCGGCGTGAGCCTGATTGCCGGCCTGGCGCTGCTGGCGGTATTGGCTCGCATTGTGCTGGCCATTGACCGCAGCGTTCTGGTGCAGCACATTGACCGCTGGGTCACCAGGGCGTGCTTCGGGCTCTTCGCCGGCTGGTTGTCGGTCATTATCGTTGCCGAGGCACTGGCCTTCGCCGCAATGCACCATGGCAACCCGGATGCGTTGATGTTCAAGGGGGCCAGCGCGCTGGCGTTGATCCTGCTCGCCCTGTTTTTGTGCGCGGTCACCTTCAAGAACCCGATGGGCATTTATCTGAATGCCGGAGCGCTGTGGGTTCTGGCTTGGATCATTCTTGATCGATACTCGGGACACGACACTTCTCCGGTGTTTGCCACCGTTTGCCTCGTCGTCGCAGCCCTGATGCTGATATGCCTGCTCAGCGCACTGCGCACCCGCATCCGGCGAATCCTGAGTTCTCACTGAGCGCAACGCCGTACGCTTGAGAGCCATCCCCTGTCTGGATAGTGTGGAAGGCGAGGCCCAAAGGTCCATCAGAGAGGAAAACATGTCGAAGACTGCTAAGAGCTTTAAAGAAGTTGAAAAGTCGTTGGCGAAACTCGCCAAGGCTGCCAAGGAAGAGCTGCCCAAGGAAATCCGTGGCGGCTGGACGGAGGCTGTTTCCAGTGTCAATGCTGATGCCATCAGCAAGGCAGGTTCCCACCTGATCGAAAACGTCACCGGAAATTCCAAGGCTGCCCAGCGTGCACGCACCTCTGTGCAGAATGCCGTCCAGACCGCGCAGAAGAATCTGGCGCCGAAGAAGAAGTCCTGCAAGGGAGGCAAGTTCCTGGTTGTCTCGCTGATTGTCGCGGCAGTAGCGGCCGTGGTTCTTTCCCAGGCGCAGAAGAAGAACTAGGTTTTCCAGCCCCTGGGCTATGGCCTCAAGGCGTGGCATCCATGGATGCCACGCCTTGAGGCGTTTTTGCGCTATTTTCCCTCCGAGCTATTTGGCTCTGCGTTCACGCGCTGATTTGAATGCCGCGGCCGCACCGAGCAATGCGACCACCAGTCCGACTGGGATCAGCCACAAGCTATCGGCACCGGTATCTGCCAGATTCCCCTCTGGTTCGGCTTGCACAACTTTTTCCGGATCAACGCTGCTTGATTCTCCCGAGGTCGAATCCTGGTCTTCCGTCTCGGGTTCTTGCGCAGGCTGCGACGGCCCAGGCTCTGCTTCATCCTCCGAAGGCGACGGCACTGGCGATGATTCGCTTGGTTCCGGCGTTGGGGTTGGACTATCGGATTCAAGGTCGAAGACGCTTGATGCTTTGCCTAGAGAGGCGAAGACAGTTTCGCCGGTGGCGTCGTCTACCGCATCGTTGTCAGTGGCAACATAGACTTCTTCCCCTGCCACGGCCAGGCCTTCAAGCTTCTCCTGGGTCCATCCGCGGGTTGCTTCAAGCACCGGCAAGACATCGAAAGCAAGCTTCTTGTCCACCATGGCTACGCCTGCACCGGCACCCTTGGCTTCACTCCCGGGCAGTTCCACTTGGTATATCGCCTTGTGCTGAGCTGCTGGACCTACCTGGTTGTCACGTTCGATAACAGCATAGGAGCCGTCCGGCAGCGCTGTGATCTCCGAGAGCCCATTCCAGGAATCCTCGGCTGGCTGATCCAACTGGTACCCATACCAGCTAAACGAGCCGGTGGCAGGAAGATATTTGCCAAGGCGGACAAATGACTCGCCCGGGACTTCGCGTTGCAATGCGAAGATCACCTGCTCATCATCACCGCTTCCCCGCACCGCCACGCCTTCCAGGCCTTGCTTCTGAAGCGGCCCGACAACATCTTCCGGCAATGCGACTTCTTCAACCACCGCGCCAGAATCATCGATTTTCACCAGCAGGTTCCCAGTTCCCTCGGCTCCTTCATGGGCTGCCCAGAAACCGCCGTCTTCACGTGCAGCCAGACCTTCAAGGTCCAGTTCCACGCTTGCACCGGTGACGGAAATCGAGTGGTCGACAGTTGCCGGCTTGCCAAGGCTGATGCCATAAATCTGTGCCGCATAGGCGTTATCGCTGACCGCGTAGAGCTTGCTCGGATCTTTCGGGTCAGGGCTCATTCCGCTGAGCGCCCCAAAGGGGACTAGCGAATTCCGGTTTGATACAAGTTGCGGGAATTGCGCCTCGTCTACTCCGAAGGAGTAGAGGCTGAGCGCGGAACGCACATCGTCCTCATCCGTTTCAGAAGCAACCGCAAGCAGTCCGCGTTCTGGAATGGGCAGGATCCCTTCTGGCCCGTTGGTACTGGGCAAAGTCTGTACATAACGCGGAGACTTTGGATTGGACAGGTCATAGACGGCGACAAAGTTCGCCCGTTCTGCGGCAACAAATCCGTAGTCGACGCCGTTGAACTGTGCAATAGCAAGGCCTTCAGGCTCGACGCCCTTTTTGTCCGCACGGCTTTCGGGGAAGAGGCCCTGGGCTAGCGCGAGTTGCTCAAGGGCATTTCCGGAGTCCCAAACAACCTTTCCCGTGCGTGAATCAAAGATCGAAAAGCCGCGGCTCCCGCCCTTCCAATCGCCTTCATTGGCGGTGGCCAAATAGCGGTCTTGGAGCCAGGCAACAGCATCCGGTTCTCGCGGAACATCGTGCAGTGAGCCATTGGCATCGAGTTGGCCATCGTCGGTCGAGTCGATCCCTTGAAGGTCGACAGTGCCGGTGCTGAAAGCCCGCGTGAGCTTGCCGCTTGGCATGTCGATAAGCGCCATGCCGTTGTTTTCTTGGAGGGTTACCGCCAGCTGGTTTTCAGAATTGATGCTCACATACTCTGGCTCCGGGTCCTGTGGGGTGTCCAGGCCGGCTTTTGCCAAGAGCGGCAAGGCTTGGGGATCGCTTGGTGTTCCAGAAGTCAATGGGATTTCGCGCAGATTCCACTCTTCTGGGCTGCCTGACTTGAGATCCAGGATGGCCACGGAACCGGCAGGCGCTTGGGGAAGCCCTCCGTCGCCGGCATCCTCATCGCGTTCGTTCTCAATGGCGATGCCCGCATACGCGCCGTCTTTGGAGATTGCGATGGAATCCGGCTGTCCGGGCAACTCGAAGCTTTGCACGAGCGAGCGGTCTGCGATGCGCACCACGTCCACCCGTCCGGAGGGTTCGCTGTAGCTTGCGGAGGTATTGACGACAACAAACAAGTACGGCCCGTAGGCTGCAACGCTCGTTGGCTCGTCTTCGGCACTGCCAAGTTGGTGCAATCCCAGAAGTCCCAGGCCTTGAGGTTTCGACGGATCAGAAATGTCGACAAAACCGACACTTCTCGAGAGTGCGTCCGAATAGATCAGGGTATTGCCATCTTCGGAAACGGTGGAAATTTCTGCCGCTGTGGTTCCTTCGGCGCCATCCGGATGGTTTTCGTACACCGGATATGTGGCGACCCGCTCAAAATATTCACTGCTGTCAGCGCTGGCGGGGGTGCTAATGCTGGCGGCTAGGATCGCAGCCGCGACTAATCCAATACTTTTACCTGCAGCGCGATGCACCGGCTTCTCCCTTATGAAGTACTAGCTGTTTCCTCCCAAGATTCGCAGTAGCGGGCTAATTGCTGATGAACGAAAAGCGGACACCGGCAGGACGGTACATGTCGAATGGTTCCGCTCCTCACATTTAGTTGCATCGCTTCAACTAAAAGCGCAGACTCACAATGAAACTTCAATTTTCAAGGAGATTAACATGCAACTGACAAATACAACCGTGCTGGGCACTGGGGTTCTCGGTTCACAGATCCTCTTCCAAACCGCCTACCACGGCCTGCCAGCCATTGGCTTCGACATCAGCGATGAAGCCCTTCACGCAGCCTCCGGACGCCTCGATGCACTGGTAGCCGAATATGCCTCATTTTTTGGCGACCCTGCCAAGGCCCAAGCGGCTCGGGAATCAATCCAGCTGACCACAGACCTGGCCCAAGCCGTCAAAGGCGCAGACTTGGTCATCGAAGCTGTTCCGGAAAACTTGGAAATCAAGGAACAGACTTACCAAAAGCTGGCCGCGCTCGCTCCGCAGCACACGATCTTTGCGACCAATTCCTCAACGTTGCTGCCCTCGGACATCGCGCCGTTCACCGGCCGGCCTGAAAAATTCTTGGCATTGCACTACGCCAACAACATCTGGAAGAACAACACCGGCGAAGTCATGGGCACCGCCAGCACCAGCGCTGAAGCCTACGAGGCTGTGGTCGATTTTGCAGAACGCACCGGGCTGGTCCCCATCCGGGTGCTCAAGGAACAACCAGGCTATGTGCTCAATTCGCTGCTCGTTCCATTCCTGGAGTCCGCCAGCCACCTATTGGTCAACGAAGTTGCCGACGCCGCCACCATCGACACCACCTGGAAACTGGGTACTGGCGCCCCTTACGGACCCTTTGAAATCTACGACATCGTTGGATTGAATACCGCATATCACATCTCCAGCCATGGAGATGAAACCAGCAAGAAGTTCGCCGAGCTGTTGAAAAACGAATACATCGATCACGGCAAGCTTGGCGTAGCCACGGGCGAAGGATTCTACAAGTACAACTGACCTGCACGCACCGCCCGGCAGAACACGACCCTGCCCCTCGGATAGGATGGTTCGGTGGCTCATATTGACGTGACTGACATCCAGTATTTCCTCTCCGACGGCACCCAGCTGCTGGGCGGTGTCACCTTTAAGGTTTCCGCAGGAACCAAGACAGCCTTGATAGGGCCCAACGGCACGGGTAAAACCACGCTGTTCAAAATCATCGCGGGTGACCTCAAGGCCGACGAAGGCTCGATCAACCGCACCGGCTCGCTGGGGATCATGCGCCAGTTTGTCGGCCAGGTGCGCGACGAGACAACGGTCAAGGAACTCCTGCTTTCCACCGCAGCTCCCGCGCTGGCCAAAGCAGCGGAAAAGGTGGCCAAGTACGAGGAGCTGATGCTCACCAGCGAGGACGAAAAAGTCCACATGCGCTACGCCGAAGCCATTATCGAATGGGGCGACGCCGGCGGATACGAGCTGGAAACCACCTGGGACAAGGTCTGCATGGCAGCTCTCGGCGTGGAATTCGACGCCGCTTCGCATCGCCTGGCCCGAACCTTATCCGGCGGCGAGCAAAAGCGCCTCGTTCTCGAGGCGCTCTTCGAAGGCAACGATGACCTGCTGCTGCTCGATGAACCGGACAACTATCTTGATGTCCCCGGAAAGCGCTGGCTCGAAGAGAAGATGCGCAACTCCCCCAAAACGGTGCTGTTCATCAGCCACGACCGTGAACTTCTGAATAATGCCGCGACCCGCATCGTCACCCTGGAACCAGGGCATGGCGGAGCTACGGCTTGGATCCATGGCGGCTCATTTGGCAGCTATGTTGAAGCCCGGCAAGAACGCAACGAACGCTTCGAGGAACTGCGCAAGCGCTGGGACGAAGAGCATGCCAAGCTCAAGGAACTGGTCAACATGTACAAGACCAAGGCCGCCTTCCGCTCAGACATGGCCAATCGATACCATGCGGCCACCACCCGCTTGGAAAAGTTCTTGGAGGCTGGTCCTCCACAGGCAATTCCGCTGGAACAGAATGTGAATATGCGGCTCAAGGGAGGACGCACAGCCAAACGCGCCGTGGTGGCGGAAAAGCTTGAACTCACCGGCCTGATGAAGCCCTTCTCCGCCGAGATTTGGTTTGGCGACCGGGTGGGGGTTCTGGGCTCCAACGGTTCTGGCAAGTCCCACTTCCTGCGCTTGCTTGCCAGCGGCGGCAGCGACCCGGAGCGCGAGCACTTGCCAGTTTCGGACATCGTGATCGACAAGGTTGAACACGAGGGCACAGTTAAACTCGGCGCAAGGATCAGACCAGGCTATTTCGCTCAAACCCACACGCGCCCGGACCTTTTTGGCCGGACGCTGCTTGAGATTTTGCATCGCGGCGATGAGCATCGCTCCGGTTTGCCTCGTGAGGCCGCGGCCGGCGCTTTGGACGGCTACGGGCTGGCGGGACAGTCCGAGCAGAAGTTCGAGTCGCTCTCCGGTGGACAACAGGCCCGCTTCCAAATTCTCCTGCTGCAGCTCTCCGGGGCGACCTTGCTGCTCCTGGACGAGCCGACCGACAACTTGGACTTGCACTCCGGCGAAGCCCTTGAACGAGCCATCAATGCATTTGAAGGAACGGTTCTAGCGGTCACCCACGACCGCTGGTTTGCCAAGAGCTTCGACCGGTTCCTGGTCTTCGGTTCGGACGGCAAGGTCTACGAATCAGCAGAACCGGTATGGGACGAGACCCGCGTAGTGCGCAAGCGCTAGGCTACAAGGTCGAGTCAAAGGCGGCCCTGGCCGCCGATCAAGAGCACCAAGGTGTCGTTGATCGGCGCCAGGGCTTCTTTGCGCCTCGCTGCAACGCCGGGCGAGTGCACCGCCGGCTAGTGCACCCACGGCTAGTGCTCGGGGTGCAGCACCGAGTGCGGTGCCTGCAGCTGATGCAGCAATTGATGAATTCCCGGGTGCACTAGCCGCCAGCGCCGGTACTTCCCGTCCCGCTCCACTTGAATGACGCCAGCGCGATGAAGCGTCGAAAGGGCCTGGGTGACCGTATTCGGCGACAGGCCGGCCGCTTCAGCCAGCTGGGTGACAGACGAGCCGGGCGCGGCATGCATCGCTATGAGAAGCCTGATGCGAGTTTCATCAGCGCACAGGGAAAATACCTCAATCCACTCGGGAATCGTTGCCTGAACCTTTGAGAGCGCCTCGGAACCTATTTTTTCCAGTTCTATCTCAGCCACTGTTCTCCGCTCCTGTTCTGATGGGAAAACATCGGGTCACACAGACATCTGTCTGAACGAACACATGTATTCTGAGAACATCAAGCACCCCACCTTTTCCGAAAGGACCCATGCACCGTGCGCCAGCCGATTTCCCGGGCCACAGCGATTCTCCTACCCATCGTAATTGTCTGCAGCGGGTGCCAGGTAGCCAGCACGGACGCATCGGTCGATTCCAGCGTAAATTTGCTCACCCCGGCGCTGCCATCCACGCTCAATCCGCTGGCGGGTTTTGATAACAACGGCATCGGGAAAATCAATGAATCCCTCTTCACCCTCCAAGGCGAGCCGGATGCCTTGCCTGGGATCGTGCCGCTGCTCGCACAAGACGAGCCCTCGATTTCCGCAGACGGGCTCATCTGGGACATCACCTTGCGAGAAGGGATCGAATTCAGCGACGGAACGCCATTTGACCCGGCTGATGTCGTTGCGAGCTACCGGGCCATCAAGGAGCCGCGCACCGCTTCTCCCCTAGCCGGAACCCTGGAAAACCTCGCGACCGTGGAGGCTCATGGCCCTGTTGGCGTCCGCTTCATTTTGCACGAGCCACAGGTGTCCTTCAAGACTTCTCTGCTCATCGGCATCGCCCCGTCCGAAAAAATCCAGGAGCGGACACCTGTCAGCGAGTCATCGCTGAACCGCGAGCCCATAGGCACCGGCCCCTACGTGCTTGAAAGCTTCGACAGCTCGTCCCTGGTGCTAAGCGCTAATGAAAACTACCGGGATGGAGCCCCTGCGGTCCGGAAAGTCTCCTACACCGAATCCGCCGACGACAATACACGCACACAAGTGATGGCGGGATCTGACTACACCGGCACCGTCTTGCCTGCTCGCCTCGCAGCCGGATTTGCGCAGCGCGAGGGCCTTGAGGTGGTGACCGCTACCAGTGCTGACTGGCGTGGCATTTCACTGCCTTCCGATCACCCGCTAACCAAGGACCCCAAGGTCCGGCTGGCACTGAACCTTGCGATAGACCGCGACGAGATCGTTGCTGGCGTACTGGCCGGTGCCGGGCGCCCTGCGTACACGTTCATTCCCCCGGAATACGGAAAGTACTACAATTCGCAGGCCGTTTTCGAGCATGATCCGATGCGCGCCCAGCAACTGCTTGATGAAGCCGGGTGGACCGTAGCGGCCGATGGAGTGCGCAGCAAAAACGGAGAACGCGCGGAATTCACCCTGCTCTACAACCCCGGCGATACGCTCCGCCGGGACTTGTCGCTGGCCCTTGCTGCGCAATTAGAAGCATATGGAATCAAAGTTATTGTTAAACCTGCAACCTTTGATCAGGCGGAACCCCGAGTGGGCAAGGATGCGATCATGCTTGGCGGTGGCGATACGCCCTACGACGTGGATACCCAGCTGTATAAAATGCTGCACTCGAGCTACCCCGATGCCGGCGCTTACTACGACAATCCAAGCCACTACTCCAACAAGCTGATGGATAAGGCGCTGCATACCGGACGCATCAGCACAGACCCGAAAACCAGAGCCAGCGCCTACCAAAAAGTGCAGGAACTCTACATCGAGGATCCCTCCATGCTGCTCATAGCCTTTGTGGATCACAGCTATGTCCAGCGCAGCAACGTCCACCAGCGGTGGAACACGACCGGAACACTGCTCGAGCCCCACGAACACGGAACTGCCTGGGGCCCATGGGCGCAAATTGGACAGTGGACCAACAAGTGAAAGCGCGCTTCGCAGCACAACGCTGGAATCTGGTTGGCACGCTGCTGATCCGCCGCATGCTCGTCGCGCTACCGGCAACTGCCGCCCTCACGGCAGTGGTCTTTGCGCTGGCCGGCATTGCGCCATTCAACCCCTTGGCCAACTACCTCGGTTCAAGCTACGCCCACACCAGCCTGGACCTGCGCGACCAATTGCGCGCGGAACTTGGCTTTGACCAATCCTGGATCCAAGTTTGGACCCATTGGATCTCCCATGCCCTGCAAGGGGATTTTGGAGTCTCCGTGATAGCTGCGCGACCGGTCACGCAGGTGCTGGCCGAGCGTATTCCCCTGACAGCGCTGCTCACCGCAACAGGACTGCTTATGGCGATCCTGGCTGCCTTGCTCTTGTCCCTCGGCGCCGCCAAATACCGTCATGGGATCCTTGACCGTCTCGCCCAAGCTGTCGCCCAGCTCGCTCAGTCTGTGCCAGTATTTGTGGTGGCCTTGCTGGCAATCGCAATGATTGCCCTCCCCCTGGGCTGGCCCACGGGAGGCATCGCAGCAGCTGGCACGAGGCCAACTCCCGGTTCAGTCATGGTCCATCTCATTCTGCCCGCCAGCGTCCTGGCCTTCAGCTTGCTGCCGTGGCTGCTGCTGAATCTTCGGGCATCGCTAATTGAAGCGCTGGATTCCGATGCGGTTCTCGCAGCCCGCGGCAGAGGAGCATCGCAAATACTGCTGAAGGAAGCGCTGCCGCAAGCTTTGCTGCCCTTCATCACCGTCATCGGATCCCGATTAGGAGAGCTCATAACCGGCGCTCTCATCATTGAGACGATTTTCGCCTGGCCTGGAATTGCTTCGGCTGTCATCGATTCGGCCATCGCGGGCGACTTTGCCCTGCTAGCGGCCGTGACGGCTTGCTCAGCCCTTGCCGTATTCGCTGGCAATGCCCTGGCCGACGCAGCATATCTGATCGCTGATGCCCGGGTGGCCCATGCGTAAATTCCGTATCTCGATGCCGGCCGCGCTGTTGTGCGCAGCACTGCTCGCCTATGCCTTTCTTGTTCCCGCCCTGAACCCAAACGCGGTTGGCGCTGTGGACCTTTCCGCCGTCTACCAGCGCCCTTGTCCAACGCGCATATTCGGCACGGATCAGCTGGGACGCGACTTGTGGGTACGCACTGCTGCCGCGCTGCGGGTTTCCTTGCTAATGGCCCTGGGCTCGGCCACCTTCGCAACGCTCATGGGAATCATTGCCGCAACGATTGCGGCGACCTCCGGAAAATTCGTGGATGGTGTCATCAGCCGTGCAATTGACGGCCTCAACGCGATTCCGCACCTGCTTCTATCTGTGGTGATCCTGGCGCTTTGGCCCGGACAGATTTGGGCGATAATCATCTCCATCGGGCTGACCCACTGGACGCAGGTGGCCCGAGTACTGCGCGCCAAGCTGCTCTCAGAACGAGAAAACGGCTATGTCAGGCTCAGTGCAGCGTCCGGGGCCAGTTCGCTGGCCATATGGAGAACCCACCTTATTCCTGCCATTTTGCCGCAAGCTGGAATCGCCTTTGCACTGCAGGTGCCACACGCGATGTGGCATGAATCAGCCCTGTCTTTCCTTGGCGTGGGGCTTCCCGCTCAGGCCGCCTCGCTCGGATTGCTTCTAGAGGATGCGCGCAGCGGAATCCTCGCCGGTGCCTGGTGGTTGCTGATTTTCCCGTCCACCGTGCTGATCACCGCCTGTTGGGCGGTTGCCCAATTGGCCCAACAAGATCATGGCCGCCGTTCTCCTTCTCGCAGGCGGCCTGGGAAAGCGCTCAAAACGCTCAGCTCCAGCCGTGAATTTGGGCCAACGCCTTCTCAAGGATTCAGCGCTCGCTCAACGGTGCGGGCCGGTGAACAACTACTGGTCAGGCAGGTAGAAATCAGCGCAGAGCCTGGAACAATCACTGTTCTGATGGGAACTTCCGGAGCAGGCAAAACCCTGTTCCTGCGCTCGATTGCCGGGCTGTTGCCAGATTCGTTGGAGTCATCATCGACGGTGGCGCTCAATGGGCGATCAGGCTCCAACGCCAGGACTGGAAAATTCCTGGGCAGCGATCTGGTCTTCATTCCCGGTTCGGCAGCCACAGCGCTTAATCCGGTGCATACGATTCGCAAGGCGCTCACGCGGGCTTTTCGAGAACATTCGCAGCAGGCCTCCGGCGGGAACCTTGAGGCCTACTGGCGGCAATTTGGATTGGACGCCCACCTCCTGGATCGCTACCCGCATCAGTTGTCGGGCGGACAAGCTCAGCGTGCATTGCTGGCGCTCGGGCTAGCCGGTGATCCAGCATGCGTTGTGCTCGACGAGCCAACAAGCGCCCTGGATGAAGATACCCGGCTGATCGTTGCGCAGATCCTGCGGAAAACAGCCGATGCGGGCGCCATCGTCCTAATGGTTACCCACGACCTTGACTTGGCAGAGCAATTGGCCGGAGTCATCCACACCATGGAGGATGGCCAATTGATTTCCACAAAGGTGCCTATCAACCACCGGGAGGTCATCACATGACCTTGAGAATGGAATCGGTAGAACTGAATCTGGCAGGGCGCCAAGTCCTCCCGCCAACAAGCCTCATAGTTCCTGCGGGCCAGATAATGGGCCTGACTGCCCCTTCGGGGGCAGGCAAGACCAGCTTGCTCTCAATCGCTTCACTGTTACAGCGCCCAGATGCGGGCTGCATCATCATCGACGGGATTCCCATCCCCGCAGAGCTTGCCACGTCGAAAATCCCTGTGGCAGTCCGCAGAAACATCGGCATGCTGCCGCAGAATCCTAGAAATTTTGCGGATCCACGACTGACGCTGGCAGAAACAATCACCGCGCCCTTGGCTTTCCGAGATGGCAAATCCCGGCCTGTTCCGCAACGCTATCAAGACCAATTGCTTCGCTTGACCGATCAGGTGCAACTGTCCAAAACCCTGTTGGGCCGATTCCCGTCCCAAGTTTCTGATGGACAGTTGCAGCGCGCCTTGATGGCCCGGGCCTTGAGCCTGGATCCAAAGCTTATTCTCGGCGACGAGCCAACTTCTGCCCTGGATCCAACTACTACCAACGCCATATTGAGCGCATTGCGCACCAAGGCGGCCGAAGGGGCTGCGGTGCTGATCGCTTCCCACGATCGAAACTCGTTGACTCGATACTGCGATGTGGTGCTCCCCCTAGCCGACCTGCATCAAGCTTCTATTTGCTAGTACTTGCGCAATTCAACGGGCGCCTGGGCGCGCAACCGGCCACGCAATTCATTAACGATGCACGTCAATACGGCGGCAGCCGACTCCGTCGACGTGCCCAAGGTACGCACCGAAAGACCGGCTGCAGCGGTCATGGAAACCCCCACATGGACCGGTTCGCCTTGTTGCGCCGCTACGGCATAGGCCTGAACTCGCAAGTCATCAACCAAGGCGGCATCGATGCGGGAATCTACGGCCAAGAGCATCCCGACGTGGCTGAATCCCTGCAAATAGAGCAAGGAATCCACTTCTTGGTCATCCGGCTGAACCAGGAGATTATCAAGCACCGCCAAGCAACCGCCGATATGCACTTCGGTGCGCAAGCGGATCCGCTGATATTTGAAGGGCTGGCCATCAGGGCTCCAGCCCGGAGTGATGATTTCGCACATCACCAAAGAACTGGACTCGTGCATGTGCACGATCGTTTCCTGGCGATAGCTGGCGTCGCGATAGGCAATTAATTGATCCGGCAGATACTCCAGCACAGCGTCTTCAGCCAACTCGATGTTCAGCTGTGACTTCGCTTCGCCCTGCGGCGTTCGATAGATCTTTGTCGCAGATTGAGTCGTTAGCAGCAGGCTCGCTGAGGAGCCAACGCCAATGCCTATGCGATACCTGTCCGCGCCGAGGTAGCCGCCACCTGGATTGACTACCGTGTAGCAAACCTGCGCAGTGCTATCGAGGTAATGCGGGCGAAGCACCCGCAACGCCCCCTGATGATACTGGCGAATGGCTATATCCTTGCCTGCCCTGCGTTCAATGTGCAGATCAAGTTCGCCAGTTAGCCGTTGCCCAACCACTATGCAAGATCCGTCATCAGCACATCGTGCTTGAGCCATGCAATCACTTTCTGCAGGCCGTCATCGGTCTTCAGGTTCGTGAAGCAAAACGGCTTATCTCCACGGAACTGCTTGGAGTCTGACTCCATAATCGACAAATCTGCGCCAACATAGGGTGCCAAATCAGTCTTGTTGATAATGAACAGATCAGACTTGATCATCCCTTGCCCGGCCTTGCGCGGGATCTTCTCCCCCTGCGCCACATCGATGATGTAGATGGAAAAATCCACCAGCTCGGGCGAGAACGTGGCCGAGAGGTTATCACCACCCGACTCGACAAAAATAACCTGCAAGTCTTCGTGCTTGGCGATGAGGTCTTCGATTGCCGCTTCGTTCATCGAGGTGTCTTCGCGGATGGCGGTATGGGGGCATCCGCCAGTTTCAATGCCGACAATTCTGTCCAATGGCAGGACCCCATTGGCAGCCAAGATCTTGGCGTCTTCAATGGTGTAGATGTCATTGGTAATTGCTGCCATGGAAATCTCGCCATCCAAGGCGCGTGTGATCCGCTCAATGAGCTGGGTCTTGCCGGCTCCTACTGGGCCGCCGATGCCAATGCGAATTGGTTCCATTTTAATATTCCTCGAATCAGTTGGGACCGCAGAAACGGCCGGGGTGAATAATCAGGACATGAACATGCGGGCCCGCTGGTGCTCATGGCGCATCTGCGCTATTTCCAAGGCGGTCGTGGCCACGCCCAGGTCCTGATCATCCAGCGTGAAAATTTTGGCAACCGCAGCGTTGACAGTCTCGTGCATCTGCCGGATGACACGCTGGCCCGCATCCTGGCCAAGCGGAATGGCGCGGATGGCGTTTTGAGTCAAGCTTGTCGCGGTGGAAAACAAATAGCTGCTCAGCGCGTCGGCAAGCGGCGCACCGGCGCCGCGTGCAGCCAGGGCATAGGCAATGGCCGGATGCCCGGTGCCGGTTCCTGCCTGGACGGCTTGCTGATAGCTGCGCAGTGATGGCACGGGAAAACCGGCCAATGCCACGGCTAGCATTCGGGCACCCATCTTCTGTGCCGCAATTCGCAGTTGGCGAGGCAAAGCCGACGCATGAATCAGCCGGTCCAGTTCGATAATGCGCTGGTCGTTGTCAGCTTCGAATGCAAGGCGCAGCAGCAGCCCATCGGTGTAGGTCAACGATTGCTCCAAGAACAGGCGCAGCCAGTGGGCAAAACTCGCTTCGTCATGCACTTGCCCAGTTTCCAAATAGGATTCCATTCCGAAGGAATGGCTGAAGGCTCCCGTAGGCAGTGCCGAGTCAGAGAGTTGCAGCAGGGTGAGCAGGTGCCCAGAGCTAGTGGGTGTGTTCTGCATGTCGGAATGGAACGGGCATGATACGTTCCTGCCGCTCGTAGCGCGCATGATGGTGCTTGAGGAAGTCCTCTACAGTGTGGTCGTACTGCACCACCATCACGTCAGCACCATATTCGGATTCGCGGTCAAAAAATTGCGCTTGCAGATGCCGGTTGCCCAACGAGTGGGCAATGAAACCCATATCAAAGATCGACTCCGGTGCAATGACCAGCACATCCGTGGGCAATACCGACACCGTAATGAGTTCCGAATCGGTAATGAGCAGAATATCGCCGTCTCGCAGGTCCGGTCCCGGCGCTAGGCGCAGGCCCAATTCCCGTCCATGATCAGTGCTTACCCGTTGGATTCGCTTGACCAGGTCTGCGCTGGGCAGGACCACTTTTTCGTGATGCCGGCCGTCGAGCAGTCCGCTGCCATCCTCGTGGATATTTCCCACGAGTTTTTCAATAATCATTGTTCTCCTTCACAAAAATTCTTCCCTCAGCGGCTAGAACAAGAAGTAGCGCTGCGTCATCGGCAATTGCGCCGATGGCTCGCATGTTGCCAATTCTCCGTCGACAAAAACTTCGTAGGTCTGCGCGTCAACCTTGATCTCTGGGGTGTTCCCGTTGAGTTTCAAATCCCCCTTGGTTAGACCGCGAATGCCGTGGCAGGGTCGGATGACTTTGCGCAGGCCAAGGCGTTGCGGGACTCCATCTTCAATGGCTGCCTGAGACATGAAGGTGATCGAGCTTTCATAGACGGCACTGCCCATCGAGCCGAAGCTAGGTCGCAACGTGCGTGGCTGCGGTGTTGGGATGGACCCATTGGAGTCCCCCATAATCGACTGGACAATCAGCCCGCCCTTGATAATCAAATCTGGCTTGACGCCAAAGAAGGCCGGATCCCACAGCACGAGGTCGGCAAACTTGCCTTCCTCGATGCTTCCAATTGAGTCAGCGATGCCGTGGGCAATGGCCGGATTGATGGTGTATTTCGCAACATAGCGCTTCAGGCGCTCGTTATCGCCCACTTCTGGGTCGCCGGGCAGCTTGCCGCGTTGGCGTTTCATCGCATCGGCTACTTGCCAGGTTCGCAGCACCACTTCCCCGACCCGGCCCATGGCCTGGGAATCGGAAGAAGTAATGGAAAAGACGCCCATGTCGTGCAAGACGTCTTCGGCGGCAATCGTCTCAGGACGAATGCGCGAGTCGGCAAAAGCGACATCTTCTGGAATATCGGGGTTCAGGTGGTGGCAGACCATCAGCATGTCCAGATGCTCGTCCACCGTATTGCTCGTGTAGGGCAATGTCGGGTTGGTCGAGGCGGGGATAACGTTGGGCAAGCCGGCCATGCGAATGATGTCCGGGGCATGCCCTCCGCCAGCACCCTCGGTGTGGAAGGTGTGAATGACTCGTCCAGCGATGGCTTCGATGGTGTCTTCCACGAAACCGCATTCGTTCAGGGTATCGGTGTGGATTGCCACTTGCACGTCATACTTGTCGGCCACCTTCAATGAGGTGTCGATGGATGACGTGGTCGCGCCCCAGTCTTCATGAATTTTCAGGCCGATAGCACCAGCGCGGATTTGCTCGACTAGCGGCGCTTCGTCGCTGGCGTGGCCCTTGCCCAGGAACCCGATATTCATTGGCAGGTTCTCGACCGCTTGCAGCATTCGCGCGATGTTCCATGGACCCGGGGTCAGGCTGGTTGCCTTGGTTCCCTCGGCTGGTCCGGTTCCACCGCCAATCATGGTGGTGGTGCCGTTGGCAAGCGCGGTCTCGACCTGGCCTGGCGAGACGAAGTGGATGTGGGTATCGATGGCACCCGCAGTCAGGATCTTGTGCTCGCCGGCGATAATCTCGGTTGCGGCCCCGATAGTGATGTCAATACCGTCGGATATGTCCGGGTTGCCGGCCTTGCCAATCTTGAAGATGTGGCCATCTCGCAGGGCGACGTCTGCTTTGTAGATGCCGGAGTAGTCCAGCACCACGACGTTCGTGATGACGGTGTCCGGGATCTGCTGGTCCCTGGTCAACCGGCCGTTTTGCCCCATGCCGTCGCGAATGACTTTTCCACCGCCGAAGACTACTTCTTCGCCATAAGTGGTGTAATCGTGTTCAATTTCCAACAGCAGTTCGGTGTCGGCCAACCGGATGGCATCGCCAACTGTTGGACCATACATTTCCGAGTACTGCTTGCGGGACATTTCGAAGCTCATGCTTAGCGCTCCTGATCGTTCATGGATGTGCTGTCCAGTGGACCGGCAACGTGATTGCGAAAACCGTGAACCTGGCGGGCGCCGGAAAATTCCACGAGATTTACGGTGCGCGCATCTCCGGGTTCAAATCGGACAGCGGTTCCTGCTGGAATGTCCAGGCGGAATCCCCTGGCGGAGTCGCGATCAAATTCGAGCTGCGCGTTGACCTCGGTAAAATGAAAGTGAGATCCGACCTGCACTGGCCGGTCGCCACGATTTACGAGTTTGAGCTCAAGCGTTTTCTGTGTCTGGTTGCAAGCAATGGGCTCGCCTCGAAGAATGTACTCTCCCGGAATCATTGTCCGTGCCTTTCGTTTCCGCTTGGTCTAGCGAATGGGATTGTGGACCGTGACAAGTTTGGTCCCGTCCGGAAAAGTCGCTTCAACCTGGACGTCATGGATCATTTCGGCAATACCGTCCATTACGTCCTCGCGACGCAGAATAGTGGTTCCATAACTCATCAGTTCTGCCACGGAACGACCATCGCGTGCGCCTTCGATCAGTTCATAGGTAATGACGGCAATGGACTCCGGGTAGTTCAGCTTCAGTCCCCGTGATTGGCGGCGGCGTGCTAGATCCGCAGCCACGACGATCATGAGCTTTTCTTGCTCCCTCGGCGTTAAATGCATTGACAGATTCCCCATTCAAGAGTTGCTTAGAGGTTCCACATTTGTACTCAGAAACGGCCAGAATACGCCGGGAGGGGTGTGGATATGGCAAGAATAGCAGACCTCCTCAACGTGCGCGGAAGGGAAAAAATCGGGCCATGAAACACTCATCGACTTAAATTATTTCCCCAAGACAGAGCCAATTTTATCGGCCTAAAATTGCGAGACTTCGGCATGTCCGTTTCCGCCGAATTAAGAATGCATTACATCTGCTTTCAACTTTTGCCTGCGCCTGAAAACTCCATGCACCTGATGCGCCCAGGACATGACAAAACTGCTCCCCGAATGCCAAAGGGCGCTCGATGGCGACGCTTCAGATTCGAAGAGCAGTAATGTTGAGTTTCCCCGCAGGGCAACCGGCCTTTATTCGACGAGTTTTCCTACCTGGGATACTTCGGCGATCAGCGAAGAAATTTCGGCCGGTATCTCCGGGAGGGATTCACGCACGATGCCCTGCGGAGACCACACCAGATTCACCTGCAGTTCGGGGTCGGCCATGGGATAGTCGCTGCGATTGTGGCAGCCGCGCGTTTCCTTGCGTTCCAGCGCCGATTCCAACGTGGCTCGTGCGGCAAGGACTGATGACTTCAAATCGAAGGCGTGGCAGAGATCCTGGAAACCGGCGATGTCTGGATGGATGCCGATATTTTGCATTCGCTGTTCAATTTCACCCAGCTTTTCCAGGCCAAGCTGGAGCCCGGCTTCATTTCGCACCACTCCAGCATGCGCAGTCATCACGTCGCGAATGGCCCGCTGCAAGCTGCGCACATTCTCTTCACCGTCGGCTGACACCAGTGACTGCACGGAATGCCGTGCCTGGTCAATGGCTTGCTGTGAGCGCTGGTGGGACATCAGTGCACGAGAATAGCCAGCGGCTTCCTGCCCTACGATGCGTCCGAAGACCAAAAGTTCAATTAGCGAATTGCCACCCAGCCGATTGGCCCCATGCAATCCTGAGGATGCCTCTCCAATGGCGTATAGCCCGGGAACTTCCGTTGCATGCGTGAGAGGGTCCACCCAGACACCGCCCATGGAGTAATGCGCTGTTGGCGCAATCTCGATCTTCTCCTGGGTGATATCGAGCATCTGCTCTTCAAGCATGGTCTGGTACACCCGCGGCAGCCTGGACATGATGGTCTCTCGCGGCAGGTGGGATACATCCAGCCACACCCCGCCTTTGTCTGTGCCCCGGCCTTCACTGATTTCGGTATAGGCCGCGAGGGCTACCCGATCTCGCGTGGATAGTTCCATGCGCTCAGGATCGTAGCGTTCCATGAAGCGCTCGCCTAGCGCGTTGGTCAATATTCCGCCTTCACCGCGAGCTGCCTCTGAGATCAGGGTGCCCGCGACCGATTCAGGCTCGATTATGCCTGAAGGGTGGAACTGGACAAGCTCGGCGTCACGCAACCGTGCGCCAGCTTCGACTGCCAGGCGGAAGGAATCGCCAGTGTTCTCGTCGCGCCGGGAGCTGCTGCGTCGCCAGATGCGGTTATGCCCACCCGCGGCCAGGATGACGGCATCGGCGTAAATCAGGTATCCGGTGCCGTCGTTGACATCAAAGCCGTAGGCTCCGAAAATCTTGCCTTCGGCTACGAGCAGTTCAGTGATGTAGACGGAATCAAGAACTGGAATCTGCAGTTGCTCTGCGCGGCGAATCAGGGTTCGCTGAATTTCCAGTCCCGTGTAGTCGCCGGCAAAAGCTGTCCGGCGGAATTTGTGTGCCCCGAAAAAGCGCTGCGAAATGCGTCCGTCTTGTTCGCGGGCAAAGTTCATGCCGTAGCGTTCAAGGTCTTCGATCCCTCGCTGTGCTCCTTGGGCAACTACCTGTACGGTTCGCGGGTCCGCCAAGTAGTAGCTTTCCTTGATGGTGTCTGCCGCGTGTTGCTGCCAGCTGTCCTCCTCGTCCATGGTTCCGAGGGCCGCGTTGATCCCGCCGGCGGCCAAGGAGGTGTGCGCATCGTGCTTTGGACGCTTGCCTACGGCTAAAACATCGGTGCCCGATTCTGCCAGTTCGATTGCTGCTCTCAAGCCAGAACCACCGGTTCCGATGACGAGTACTGACGTGGTTACCTGCTGTTCTTTTCTCATGTTTCCCAGCATCTGCCGGCATTGGAAATACGTCCAATGAATTATCGGCATGATTACGATAGCGATAGGCTATGCACATGAATCTAGAGCAGTTGCGCGGCTTCATTACGATTGCCGAAGTGGGACACTTCACTCACGCAGCCGAACTTTTGCACCTCACGCAGCCATCCTTGAGCCGCCAAATCTCCACTCTCGAACAAGAGCTGGGATCCGAACTTTTTCATCGCGCCCGAGGGAATATCTCGCTTACCGCGGCCGGCCAGGCGCTGCTCCCCCGAGCACGGCGAATGCTGGCCGATGAAGAAACCATTCGCAGCGAAATGGCGGATTTGGCCGGCTTGAGGCGCGGACGTGTACGGCTCGGCGCACCTCCCACGCTGTGTGTTTCGCTAGTTTCGGAAGTATTGGAGATTTACCGCGAGAATTACCCTGGCGTGCAGCTGCAAATTTTCGAAGCAGGGTCGCACCGCCTCTTGGAGCAATTAGCCGGCGGAGAACTGGATCTTGCACTTATTGTGACGTCAGAGCACGCTGTGAACGAAAAGAACCTGAAGAATCTGCCACTTCTGGAAGAGCAGTTGGTAGTGATCGACTCGCTAGAGCGCCCGCATTTGGCAGAAGCAACTTGCCTGGCTCTCAAGGATCTGGCACCGATCGCACAATTGGCGTTCTCCCACAGCTATGACCTTCGCGCAAGCACCGCCCAGGCTTATAAGGCCTCTGGACTGGTTCCGAATATCGTGGTGGAGGGCGGCGAAATGGATGCTGTATTGCGCTTTGTCCATCGCGGTTTGGGTGTTGCCGTGGTGCCGGCGACCGTAGCCTTGGAAACTCCGGGAATTCGCGCCATAGCCTTGCGCGACCCGCAGCTGGTCCGCACCATCGGACTCGCCCACCGACGCGATGTATCGCTAACCCGGGCTGCGTCCGCCATGCACGAATTGATTGAGGATACCGCGAAAATCCTGTCTGCTCGACACGAGCAAATTACGTCGCTATTTTGATCCCCAAATGGCTGGCCATCTCCTCGGCCAGCAGGCTTAGCTGCAGGGTGCTGATTTGGATTCCTCGCATCGCCTCAAGCCCCTCGATGTGAGCGAAGTCCAGCCCTTGAAGGTCAACATCGCGAAGTTGTGCGCCAACGCAGTTGAGCACCGAGGTTCGCGAGTCGGTGAAACTCACTCTCTGGATCTGGCCGCCAAAATCGATCTCTTCAAATTGGCAGTTGCGGAAGACGACGTCGCGAACCTTGGCTCGGCGCAGGTTCAACCAGCCGAATTTGCAGTTTTCAAACACGACGCCATCCAACTCGGCCTCGGCAAAGTCGCCCGAACCTATTCGGCTGTGGGTCACCCGCACATCGTTGAGGAACGCTCCGGCGGCGTTGAGCGACGGGGCGCCAATCTGTTGTAGTTCGCACTGCAAAAGCCGGGCGTTGCGCAACGTTTCCAGCGCTACCCCGGTGAACCGGCATTCCTCAAGCCTGGCATCATCCGCGTGCACCGGTGTATCCATACCCTGAAAGTGCAGCAGTTCCACGTACTCGCCACCACCAAGATCCCCGGCAAATCCGGCTGCCAATGCAGGCAAGGTGAACGGACGAATTTTGGGGTTCAAGTGCTACATCCTTAATGCGATGCGGATTTTTTTCCAAGGCTTCCGACAATATCAGCTAAGGCAGCTTCGAGCTGCGGCCACTTGAATCGATAACCGGTAGCCTGCAAAACTTCCGGCAGTGCCCATCGGGACTTAAGCAGCATTTCAGGTTCCACCCGGAGCAGGAACATCGCTGGTTCCAACATCCTTCGATGAACGGGCAGCCCGATCTTCCGTCCGACAGCTTGACGCAGGCTCGCCATGAGTTCGTGGTTCACTACAGGGTTCGGAGCTGCCAGATTTACTGCCCCTGAAATCTCTTCATGTTCAATCACGTGCCAGATGGCTCCGAGCACATCATCGACATGTATCCAGCTGAAACGCTGTTGTCCCGCGGTGCGATACCAGACGCTACGCACTGGCCCGCTTGGATGCGGTCCGATGCCGCGGTACCTGCGGTGCGAAGGCCACCACCCATCATATTGCGTCCCGCCCAGGCCGAGGCGGGCAATAGCCAGCAATTTGCGCGTGGCTGGGCCATCCCCAATCACGATCGCCATGCGCAGGGCCACTCGTCGAGTGCTGGGCAGTTCCCCCGTGAAGAATTCTTCTTCCCAATTGCGAGCGACGTCCACAGAGAACCCCTCGCCGAGGATCCCGGTGGACTCCGTATTGGGCTTGTGAATGCTGTGCTCATAAATGGTGGCCGTTGAAGCATTGAGCCACATCTGCGGTGGAAGGGCTGCCTGGACCACTGCGGAATGCAAGGCACGCGTGGTATCGACACGTGAAGCCAAGATCTGCTCGCGCGCCGCCTCGGTGTAACGGCAACCGACGTTTTTCCCAGACAAATTAATGAGCAACTGCGCGCCATCAATAAAACGGGAAATTCCCTGCGCATCACCCCACGACACCGACGAATGGGGTCCACGCCCAATGGTGGAAACGTCATAGCCAGCCGATCGCAGCTCGGCCACTAGCCTTTGGCCGATAAACCCGCTGGCTCCAGCAACAACTGCCCGCCGCGCATTCCCACCCATCGCGCTTCCACCTTCTAGAAGTCGTTGATCACCAGTTTCTTCATGTTCAGCATATGCTCAAATGCCCCAGGGCGTTCCATGAGCTCGCCCATATTGGACGGTACGATTTGCCAGCTGACTCCGAATTTGTCGGTCAGCCAGCCGCAGGCTTCAGCTTCCGGCACAGCCGACAACGCCTCCCAAACGCGGTCAATTTCTTCCTGGCCATCGCACGGCCACTCCAGCGAGACACCGGGCGTGAATGAGAAGTCTTGGCTCACGCCCGAATCCATTGCCGCAACGGCATCCTCGGCCAAGGAGAACTGGGCGAACATCAGCGATTCTGCCGTGGCGACTTCGGTAGCTTGCCCATAAGGGAAGGCACTTTCCAGCTTGGCGCCAAGCACTTGACCGTAGAACTCGATGGCTTCGGCAGCCCGGTTCTGAGCCTGTCCGCCAAACATGAGGCATGGCATGACCCTTGCATTTTCAGACACTGGCTCTGCGGATTCCATCAGCTGCCAGGAGACACCATATTTATCGCTCACCCAGCCATAGCGTGAACTGAAATCGTAGGTGTCCAGCGGCATGAGCACGCTACCGCCTTCAGCTAAGGCCGCCCAGGTTGCATCCAGGACATCGCGTTCATCCGTGTTGAAACTTAAGATCATCGAAATCGATGCATTGGGTGCGAACTCTTCGCCGGCATTGATCAGTGTTATTTTTGTGCCGCGGACCCACACCGAGACGGTGAGTGGCTTGCCGGCAAGCGGTTGCTGGAAATCCAGCAGGCCTTCTGTTGGATAGCGCGATTCAATCTCTGTCCTGGCCTCTGGCAATGCTGCCGCGTAGAACTCCCCAGCTTCTCCGGCCGTTCCTTGCATCCATAGGTTGACGGTGAGCTTTTGCATGACGAAACCTCTCGGGTAACTGAATGACGCTTTCACGGTACCGCGAAGAATGCAACAAAAACAGATGCATCAGAGAACTTTTAGCCCGGATTCACCGCCGCGTTTTTCCGCGTTTGTCCTGCAGGAAAATTCGTCCATCGTTCGATATGTTGCGTGGGCCCTACCAGCGACATCTTCCCAGGCAGGTCGAGGGAAAACTTCGCGTCCCGATGCTCCCGGGACGCAAGGTCGACAGGGACTCGGCAAACTTACCGATAGAAGCGCACAAGTCACATATGGAACCCGGCCTAATCGAGTCATCATCGCAGCCAGCTTCCACGCGTTGCCAGCGCCATCCAATCGTGGCAAAGGTGCACCATGAAGTGGGGGCCAATCGGAGGATGCACCGGTAATTGCCCGTGCGCCTAGGTCGGAGATCGAGGCCACTGGTGTCCACAACAAATTGCTCAACTCGTTAATTCTGCTCGTGGCCTGCACTTCACGAGAGCCGGCTGGTGCAGGACGGCTGCTGATTCCAGCCAACCCCTGTCCCCAGAAGACCCGCGGCTCGGATTTTGTCCAGGGTTCCGGCTGGCGAGAAGCACCGTGGGAAGCTGCTGCTCCATGCGCCCAGCTTGGAGAGTTAGCCTTGGATGACTGACTGAATTCTCTGAAAGGACCACAGTGCGCATTGATCGCCTGGATGCAGACCTTATCGAGCTGCTCACCGACTCCCCTATGCTGCCGGTGATGGAATGCGCACGCCGCCTAGGCGTTGCCCGCGGTACCGTCAGCAGTCGGTTGACCCGTCTGCATGAGGCAGGGGTGATCCGCGGAATAATTCCGCGGATTGAACCGGCAGGTTTCGGCTACTCGCTTGTCGCCTTTTGCCAGGTTGAAATCATCCAGCGCTACGGACATGGGCCAGTGGCTTCAGCCCTAGAGGAAACGATCCCCGAAATCATCGATATGTATACCGTGACTGGAAATTCTGATTTGCAGCTGCGCGTGGTTGCGCAAACGGCGGAGGACCTTCAAGACATTTTTGATCGGATCAACCGCGTGTCCGGGGTTGCCAGGACTTCATCTTCCTTTGCCTTGCATGAACACTTCCAAGGGAGAACACTGCCGCTGGTGGCCGCATGCGCTAAGACTGAACCGGAGCAGGAAAAGACTATGCAGATTGACCAGTAAAATAGAGGGATAGGCAATTACTGCTATGCAACCTGCATAGGCCAGCGGATGTCGATTGCACCGCTGATTCGATCAATCTACAGTCATTGCTTGTGAATCGCGACACGCGAGAATATGAGCAAGGCCACGGCTGAAGACATCAGTGCACGTCCTTGCTGTTTGAACGATTGCCAGCATCATGCAGTGGTGGCAGTCAGAGAGGAAACTCATGACCCTTCACCAGCGCCCTTCCTTGCAGGACGTCCCCGCTTACAAACAGGGCAAGCCCGCACCCGCTGGAGCTTCAAAACTCTCATCGAATGAATCACCACACGCACCCTTGCCTTCGGTGATCTCCAGCATCCAGGAGGGTCTGGCGAACATCCACCGCTATCCAAGCATCGCCGCGCCCCAGCTGACCGCAGCATTGAGCAAGCAGTTCAGCATTGACGCTGAGCATGTCACGCTGGGTGCTGGCTCAGTTGAAGTCGCCGCACAGATCATCCATGCGGTCGCCGCCGAAGGCGATGAAGTGATGTATGCGTGGCGCTCTTTCGAGGCATATCCATCGTTGGTTCGCATTGCGGGAGCTACACCTGTCGAGGTTCCGCTGGACGCCGAGTCCCGCCACGACCTGCCAGCCATGCTGGAGGCCATCACCGACAAGACCCGTCTCATCTTCATCTGCAACCCGAACAACCCCACAGGGACGGTCGTTGAGGCGCACGCGCTGGACCAGTTCATCAACGCGGTGCCACGGAACATACTCGTCGTTGTTGACGAAGCCTACGTGCACTTCGACCGGTCCGAAGTACGTGCTGACGGCATCGAGCTATTCCGAAAATACCCGCACGTTGCGGTCCTCCATACCTTCTCCAAGGCCTACGGTCTTGCTGGACTGCGGATCGGCTACGCAATCAGCCCCCTTGAAGTCGCCAATAACCTGCGCAAGGTCGCTGTGCCATTCGGAGTTTCCGATTTGGCCCAGCGTGCTGCTGTCGCGTCGCTGGCTGCGATCGACGAGCTGGCTGTGCGCATCGAGGAAGTGGTAGCTCAGCGTGAACGAATGTATGAGGGGTTGGCCCAGGCCGGCTATCCGGTAGTCAAATCCCAAGCCAACTTCGTATGGGTCGGCGCAGGGGCTGACACCGTTGACTTGGAAGCACAGCTTGCCGCCGGCGGTGTTGTAGTACGCGCCTTCCCCGGTGATGGCTTGCGCATCTCCTCCGGTACAGAAGAAGACGTCAATCGCGTGCTGGCGGCTTTGCCTGCATTTGCATCTGCAGAGGCGGCCACCGCATGACGGCAGTGAAAAACACCGAAGCCCAGCTGCACACCGGCCTGACGCAACGCCAGATTTCCATGATGGGGCTTGGCGGTGCGATAGGCGCCGGCCTGTTCGTTGGTTCGGGTCAAGCGATTTCGATTGCCGGCCCCGCAGTGCTCATTTCCTATCTGCTCGCCGGCACGGTCATCATCGTGATCATGGCGATGCTGGCAGAGATGGTTGCGGCGCATCCGTCCTCGGGAGCCTTCAGCACCTTTGCGCACAAGGCCATGGGACGCAGCGCGGGCAGCACCTTGGGCTGGCTTTACTGGGTGCAACTAGTAGTGGTCATTGCCGCTGAGGCCACTGGCGCCGCTGCGATCACTGCTGCATGGTTCCCGGCCTTGCCGCAATGGGCCTGGGTTCTGGGCTTCGTCGTGGTGCTCACCGGGGCCAACCTCTTGGGCGTTCGAAACTATGGCCGCTTCGAGTACTGGTTTGCGGTCATCAAGGTCGCAGCAATCATTGCTTTCCTGGTCTTTGGCGCGCTCGTGCTGGCCCACGTGATTCCTACCGATGAACCGGTTGGATTCGCGAACCTGGCAGCCCACGGCGGCTTCGCGCCAGGAGGCATGGCTGGCATCGCCGCCGCCGTGCTGATCGTGATCTTCTCCTTCGGCGGAACCGAAGTCGTTTCAATCGCTGCGGCCGAATCCAAGGACCCCGCCGGTAACATCAAGCGAGTAGTGAAGTCAGTGATGCTGCGCATCCTCTTTTTCTACCTCGGCTCAATCTTGATCATCATCGCCCTGGTGCCCTGGAATGATCCTTCGGTGGTTGAAGGCCCATTCGCCGCGGCCCTGGCCGTCATGCATATTCCAGGCGTGAGCCTGCTGATGAATGCTGTCGTCGTCGTTGCACTGCTTTCAGCAATGAATGCAAACATCTACGGTTCATCACGCATGCTGTATTCACTCGGGCAGCGAAAACTTGCACCGAGCAGCGTCACCCACGTAACTGGGAAGGGCGTTCCAGCCAAGGCAGTGATCAGCTCCGTGGCGTTCTCATTCCTGGCGGTCGGGTTGAATTGGATTTGGCCAGACGCGGTCATGCCGATCCTGCTCAACGTAGTTGGCTCCACCATCATCTTCATCTGGTCATTCATCGCTGTGACCCAGCTGATCTTGCGCCGGCGGGCAGATCGCGAGGGCGAGAAACTCCCCTTGCGGCTGTGGGGCTTCCCTGGCTTGTCCATCGCCACGATCGTGGTCTTGGCGGCAATTGTTGTCATAGCGATGACCGATCCAGCGGCTCGTACCCAGCTGCTGTTGACCGGTGGCCTGACTGCCGCAATTTGGGTTATATCCAAATTGCTCCTGCGCCAAGAGGCAGATGCTGAACAGGACAGCGGCCTGTAGCCAGCGAACGTGGTTTGACCGAGCCTGGGCCTGATTCACTTCTGTGAATCAGGCCTGGGCTTTTCTCTTCACCATTTCGTTGATCCAGATGGGCGCAAATGGCGAGGTGCATCCGGGCGAAGTTGGATAATCGGCAAGCACCTGGAGCTTTTCGCCAATTGCCAGTGCGCGTTCGCGCAAGGCTGCATGCTCGATACCGATCTGGGCCAGGGTTGAGTTCATTGCCCATTGCAGGCGATCCGGTGCATCGAGCATCTGGTCTTCGATGATATCCAGCAGCCCTGGCAGGTCGAGTCTTCCCGGGTCCTTGGCGACTTGGTGTGCGGTGAGTTCCCACCCTGCCGCCAACTGAACCGGGTCGTTTTCCCGCATCAGCTCTTCGCGCAGCTCTTCAAGCAGCTTGGTTTTCTTTACTAGGTAGCTGAGGAACCAGGCTTGCACTTTTGGCGTGCTGGCTTCCTTGCTCCAGGCCTGCAATTGTTCCGATGTGAAGCTGCGGGGTTTAGCAATCAGGAGGGCTACCAGGCGGCTGGGGGTTTCCTTCGTATCCCACAGCTTCTGGGCCAGGTCCTGGTTGGTCTTCAGGGCCTTGGCTATCGCCCTGAGCTTGCCAAGGTTGACCCCGAAATCATCACCGTGGCGTTCATTGACTGCTCGCGCCTTGGGATCTTCCAGCTCCGCCAGTGCATGCTGGATTTCTGCCACTGTACTTTCAGGTCCGAGCTGACTGCTCAACGTCTCCTCCATCATTGGTTCAATTACAGCGATTCCACAGGCTGCCGCAGAATGGTGCGCAGCTTATCTGGCGCTACTTTCCGCGGATCTCCAAGATATATCTCATGATGTTTGCCGGTAAGCCGCAAGCCATGCCCGACAATAAAATTCTCATGCATCTTTCGAAGCACAGGCCCTTCTTCATCATATGCTCCGAGATGCAGCGTCTGTACGCACTGGCCTTCATCCAACAACTCGAACCGCATCCTTTCGATGCTTGGCAGGTCTCGCCCCGATTTAGCTGCTTCAACAGCGGCTTGAACATCATCGGCGTTGAGCCATTCGGGAACCATCAGCATGAGAGTCCAGGACCATTTCGATTTATCGCGTTCAGTCGTGAACGAGGTCATGTCATCGGCCCACCACAATCCTTCCAAGGGTGGGACTACGTAGTCTTGCCCGTTTTGCTTGCTGGCGAATTTGAGCTTGTAGGCTACGGGATAGATCGTTTCCAACGCCTCGGTATATGTTCGCTCGAGGTTGGGATCGCCCTGTCCATCAATCATGAGATAGCGCATTGCTGGAACCTGCAAAATACGGAATTCCCCATGTTTGGCACGGTAGCTGCCGGTCGCCTTTTTGAAATCAATTTTTTCTGCCATGGCTTCTTCTCCCCCCGCGTTGCCCACCGGCTAGAACCACTTGCGCCATTTAAAAACACCATAAAGCACGGCGGCGAAACCAACCATGAGCAATATTGCAGCTGGATAGCCAAAGGCCCAGTGCAACTCCGGCATATTGTCGAAATTCATGCCGTAGACCGCGGCTATCAAGGTGGGTGCAAACAAAATTGCGGCCCAACCTGAAATTTTCTTCATATCCTCATTCTGGCGTTGAGCCACCAGCGTGGCGTTCACATTCAGGATTTGAGACAACGCGTCACGATACTCGAGTGCTTGGGCATTAGCCCTGGTGAGATGGTCCGTGACATCTTGCAAATAAGTTTCCAGTTCCTCGGGAACCGGGTACTTCTTAAATCCGTCATCGAGGGACCTTACGACTTCCAGGAGCGAGGCAGTGGAGTGGAGCACGTCGATCACTTCTTGGCTCAATCGATAAATGCGTTCGGTCACTGCCGCGTCTCCACTGAATACCTGGCGCTCGATCTGTTCCTTGTCTATTCCCAGGCCATGCAGTACTGGAGCGTAGCCATCAACAATCTCGTCAAGGATCCGGTAGAGGACCGCCTCGGAGCCCAGCCGAAGCAGTTGTGGATCTTTGAGCAGCATTTGATGTTGTTGAAGGCTGCCGTTGCTTATCGACTCGGCAAATTCATGCCCATCGGTTCCGTCAATCCAGCGATGGTCCTGGCAAAGGACGGCTATCGAACCTTGCCGAACAAGGATGTGGAATTCGGAGAGTTCGACCTCCTCGGCCGAGTCGAGATACAAGGCTGACCGAACAACTAGCAATAGGACATCACCATAGCGTTCAAGCTTTGGACGCTGTCGCGCGTGCAGGAGATCCTCCACGAGTACCGGATGCAGGTCCCAGGCTTCTGCAAGTTCCTGGATATCTGCTTCATCCGGGGTGGGATACAGCGACAAGGCAATGCGGTTCTCACCGCTATGGCAGAAATCCAGCGCTTCTGCGGCGGTAACGCCTAAAGGCGCCAGTTCGACCGATCCGTCATCGATATAGCGCACGCGCTTGGAACTATGCGCAGGGCCCTGGCCATTACCGGCCTGCCGCGCTCGGCTTGTCCGTCGCTGTATACGTGCCATGTTGCTCCCGGTCGAACGATTTTGTTCAAGTATCGCAAGTGAGTATCAAATTGTGGCGCACATACTGAGTCAAAGCACCGTGAGATTTGGCTTAATTACCACTCCCATCGGGGGAACCGATCGAGGCATGGAACCACGACGTTGGGTGCGACCGCAGTCCCCCTGATTCAGGTGGCATAAGTTGCACGTTGCTCTAAATCTGCAAAGCGGCGCCGAGGCAAAACCGGGAATACAAAGAACCCATAAAATAAGCCCTGAATATAAAAAATCCTGGAATTCTTTCTCAAGAATTCCAGGATTTAATTTGTGGAGGTAAGGGGATTCGAACCCCTGACCTTCTGCATGCCATGCAGACGCGCTACCAACTGCGCCATACCCCCAAAAGGATTGCTACCCTGATCAGGCAACTCCATAATCATAGATGACTACCTGATCAGGATGCAAATTCACGATTACTGGTTCTGCTGTTTCGGGTCCTCAGGCAGCTCGATCACCGGGCAATCAGCCCAGAGACGTTCCAGCGCGTAGAAAACGCGGTCTTCCTGGTGCTGTACGTGGACTACAACATCGCCGTAGTCCAACAGGACCCAACGGCCCAAGCCAAAACCTTCACGGCGGACCGGGCGCATGCTGTATTCTTCCAAGACCTTGGCCTGAATTTCATCAACGATTGCGTTCACCTGCGGTTCTGATCCACCAGAGACAATCAAGAAGGCGTCGGTAACGCCCAGGCGGTCCGCTACATCTAGCGCGACCATGTTTTCTGCCAACTTTTCAGATGCAGCCTGTGCTGCAATCTTCACGAGGGCAATTGAATCTGCGTGTGCTCCCATTGAGTGGGGTGTCTCCTTGTTAGAGGTGTAGATCGAGAACTTAATTTTGCAACGAAACTAGTTGCCGAGCAACATGATCAGCCCGGCGATCAGCGCTGCACCGCCGACGCTCAGTGCCACGATCATGGCGATAAGCATATTGTTGGCGCGACGAACGCCATGTGTTTGAACATCCAACGGCTCAAGCCCCTGGGCATTCACAGCATCAATTCGCGGCATCTGAACTTCTGGCGAGGCTTCAGGAGCCGCGGCTGGCTTTTTTGCCTCCGCAACTGGCTTAGCTGGCGCTTTGGCTGCCGGCTTGGCGGCCGCTTTGGGAGCTGCCTTCGGTGCAGGTTTAGGTGCAGTCTTGGTAGCGGGCTTGGGCGCCGGCTTCGCCGCAGCTGGCTTTGGCGCTGGCTTGGCAGCGTCAGCTGTTTTAGCCGAAGGCTTTTTTGCAGCCGGTGCAGCTTCATCCTTCTTGGAACTGATTTTGCCGTCAGAATCAAGATTAAGAGACACGCTTTGCGTCTTGGGGCCCTGGACGCCAGTCTTGGCAATGCGGTCTTCTACCTCGCGAATATTCCCCATTGCGCCGGTGAAAGGATCAGATGACTTGTCATCCTTGCCCTGCTTGGCGTTTTCTACACGCAAGCGCTCGCGTTCTGCGGCACGGCGGGAAATAATGGCGGCACGAGCTGCCATTTCACGCTGATGGGCAAGTACTTCGAGATCAATCTCGGAGTCATCTTCGCCCAAGAGGTTCGGGTCGATTGGCGCTTTCGGAGCATGCGCGCGTCGCGCTGCAAGTGCTTGCTCAACGCTCATCACCGTAGTTTCGGGTGAATCTTCGTCAGCAGCTGGTTTCTTGACTGGCTTCGCTGCCGGTTTTGGCGCGACTGCCGGATCGGCTTTGCCCTGTTCGGCCAATGCCTGCAACCGAAGCTGGCGACGAGTCAGGGGCTTGGGGTCGTCCGCAGGTTCAACCGTTGGAATGTGGCTAGTCAACGCATCTACTTCGCCTTCAAGACGACGGCGCTCACGCAAAGCTTCACGATTCCGGGCACGACGAAGCGATGCGCGCTCCCCCACCGGTTCCTCATTAGCCGGCTCAGTGGCCGGCGAATCATTCTTCGCAGCAGCGTTGGCCTGCGGCGCTGGCTTAGGCTGAGGCTTGGCTGTCTGCTCGCCATTGCCCTTCGACGGAGCTGGCTTTTGAACGCCAGGCTTGCCTGGGCTTTGCGGCGCTTCATCGGCTTGCTTTGAAGTGGGCTGCGGAGCAGGCTTCTGGGCTGCTGCGCTGGTCTTGGCTGCCGGTGCGGGTTTCGGGGTCGGTTTTTCCGCCTGTGGCTTGGCCGGTTCCGGTTTCGGAGTTGGCTTTGCTGCGGGAGCGGCATCAGCTTTCGCTGGCGTTGCCGATTGCTCGGGTTCTCCCGCCTTTTTCTCACTTGCGAGTTCTTTTGCTTCTTGTTCTGCCTTGCTGCTTGCCAGCAATGCTTCCATTTCGGCACGTCGCTTTTCGCGCAGAGCTCGCCTGCTAGAAACCGGCTGCGAGTTATCGCTCATCCTGTACTTCTCCCCGACCGCATAGACAAATACCGTCACCCTTACCTAGAGATTATGCCGTGTTACGTCACCTAATGTGAGGTTACGACTCGGTATACAGCCCATATTTTGCAATGTACTGCACCACACCATCGGGCACAAGGTACCAAACTGGCTTATCCTGAGCGACTCGTACTCGGCAATCCGTCGACGAAATCGCCAGCGCCGGGATCTCCAACTGGGAAACATTGTCCCTGCCAAGATCGCTCATTACGTACCCAGGACGGCTCACGCCAACAAAATGAGCGAGGTCCCAGACCTGGTCGATGTCGCGCCAGCTCATGATCTGGCTCATCGCATCGGCACCGGTGATGAAGAACAATTCCGCATCAGGCCGTTGTGCCCGCAGATCAAGCAAGGTGTCCCGAGTGAAGGTGGCACCTTCACGGTCAATATCGACCCGGCTTACCGTAAACCGGGGATTGGAAGCCGTGGCAATGACGGTCATCAGGTAGCGGTGTTCCGCGCTGGTAACCTGTTTGTCGGCCTTCTGCCAAGGATGCCCGGTGGGTACAAAAACTACCTCATCCAAGTCGTACTCGGCCGCAACTTCGCTCGCGGCGACCAAGTGGCCATTGTGGATGGGGTCAAAAGTACCGCCCATCACGCCGAGGCGTAATGGGCGGTCACTGTGCTGCCGCTCGCTCAAGACTAGTGGCTATGTGGTTGGTGCGTCTTGAACTGGCGGTGAATATCTTGTTCTTCGTCCTTGACCGAGTGGCGGTTGCCAACATTGGTGTAGGAAACGGTGATCAATAGCAAGATCATCAATGCAACAAAAATGCCGCCACCGATCAGCAGGGACCAAGTGTGTGCACTCAAGCCAGGGGCAGCGGCTTCGGAGGCCATAATCAGCGCGTTCAAGTAAATCTCCAGTCGTATCCACGGAAGACACCGGATCTTCAATTTCTATCGAAGATCCAGCGGTCCGAAAAGTAACGGTACGTTTCTTCTACATCCTACCGAAAACGGCGGTCAGAAACTATTTGCGAACGTGCCCGTCGCCCTGAACAATCCACTTGGTGGTCGTAAGTTCGGTCAAACCCATAGGACCTCGCGCATGCATCTTCTGTGTGGAGATGCCTACTTCGGCGCCAAGGCCCAGCTGTCCGCCATCGGTGAAGCGGGTCGACGCATTCACAATGACAGCAGCCGACTCGATCTCGGCAATGAAGAGCTCAGCAGCAGCCAAGGACGACGTAACGATCGCCTCGGTGTGCCCGGTTGAGTATTCGCGGATATGATCCAAGGCCTCGTCAATGTCGTCGACGACCTTGACTGCGAGATCCATATCCATGTATTCAACGCGCCAGTCTTCGTCCTGAGCTGGAACGGTCTTGAGATCAGGTACCAGGGCTGCAGCGCGTGCATCCACATGCAAAGTGACACCTGCATCGGAAAGCGCCTTGAGAACTGGCGAGGCAACCTTCGAGTCCTTATGAATCAGCAGGGTTTCCACGGTATTGCACACGCTTGGGCGCTGGGTCTTGGCGTTCATCAAGATATCGATAGCCATCTGCTCTTCAGCCGAGGAATCCAAGAAAATGTGGACATTTCCCTCACCGGTCTCAATCACCGGCACCTTGGCGGTGGTGACAACACGCTGAATCAAGTCGCGGCCGCCGCGAGGGATCAGCACGTCGATCTTGCCGCGAGCACCCATCATGGCGTCGGCGCCCTCGCGACCGAACTGATCGATTGAGGTCACCAGATCTCGCGGAAGCGAAACGGATTCCAAGGCGTCTCGAATGATCGAAACGAGGACTTGGTTCGAGTGCAATGCAGCAGTTCCGCCACGTAGCAAGACTGCGTTGCCGCTCTTCAGCGACAAGCCGGCGATATCAACCGTGACGTTGGGACGGGCTTCATAAATGGTTCCGATGACGCCCATCGGGACATTGATCTGCCGCATCCGCAAACCATTAGGCAAGGTCTCGCCGCGAACCACGCGACCGACAGGATCCGGTAGGCCTGCGAGTTCATGCAATGCGGAAACCAAGCCGTCAACGCGCTTGTCATCAAGCTTCAGGCGATCCAGCATGGCCACGGATGTACCATTAGCCTGCCCCGCCTCCAAGTCCTTTTTATTTTCCAGGAAGATCTTGGAGCGGTTCTCATGGATTCCTGCTGCGATCGCAAGCAGTGCACGGTCTTTCCAGTCGCGATTGGCGCGCTTGAGCACTCGCGAGGCACGGCGTGCTCGATCAGCGAGCTGATAAACCGAACCAGTGACGTCGGAGAGGTGTTCTTCTGTTCGTACTGCGTCGATACTCATAGTTTCCATCCTAGAAAATAGGTTCGATCAAAGCTAGGTCATCGACATGCACGACCGACTTATCGTAACCTTCGCCAAGTTGCTCAACCAGGTCGCCGGTGTTCTGCCCAAGCATCTCCGGCAGCTCTTCAGAGCTGTAATTCACCAGGCCGCGGGCGAAAGGCACGCGGTCTGAACCGCAGATTTCCACGGCATCTCCGGGCTCGAAGGCCCCCTCTACATCGATGATGCCGGCGGCAAGCAGCGAGTTGGTGCCTCGGGAAATTGCTTGGACCGCGCCTTCGTCAAGGATCAGGCGGCCTTCAATGCTTGCCAAGTAGGCAAGCCATACATCGCGTGCAGAGCGGCGGGAGTTTCTAGCGGCAAACCAGGTACCCACGTCTTCGCCCCGCAGCGCCTTGGCGGCGTTGTCGGTGCTGGTCACCAGGGTAGGGATGCCGGCCGAAGAGCTCATGGTTGCGGCGTCAACCTTGGTGATCATGCCGCCGGTGCCCACGCCAGCAGCACCAGGTGTACCCAGGTCTACCGCTTCAAGCTCATCGGGGTGCTCGATGGTGGTAATGCGGCTTCCGCCCTCTTCAGGATGCGCGTCATAAACGGAATCGACGTCTGAGAAAAGCAGCAGCGCATCAGCTTTAACAAGGTGCGCTACCAAAGATGCAAGGCGGTCGTTGTCGCCGAAGCGGATTTCACGGGTTGCGACCGCATCGTTTTCGTTGACGATGGGCAGCACGCCAAGGTTCAAGAGCCTGACCAGGGAACGCAATGCGTTGGTATAGGAGGAACGGCGCATCAAGTCATCTGCCGTGAGCAATACCTGGCCAACACGCAGGTCATGTTCTTCAAAGAGCTGCGTGTATTGGGCCAGCAACAGCCCCTGGCCGACGGCCGCGGCGGCCTGCTGGGTTGCCAAGTCCTTGGGACGCTTGGGCAAACCCAGCGGGGCCAGGCCGGCGGCAATTGCGCCGGAGGAAACGAGGATGACCTCGGTGCCGTTGTTCACGGTTTCGGCGAGAGTGTCCACCAAAAACTTCAGTCTCTCATGGGATATCCCCCCGCTGACCGTGGTCAGCGAGCTGGATCCAACCTTGACAACGAGCCGCCGTGCATCCGGCAATTCGTGAGGAGAGGCAATGGCTGAAATAGTCTTGGTGGCACTTTCACTCATACTTTATTCTTCCTCCTGTGCTGCCTTCTTCCCAGCAGCTTTTTTTGCGTTCTTGGCGTTGACCGATTCAGTCCAGATGCCAGCCTTGCGTTCGGCTTCCAGCTCTGCTCGAGCGGCAGCCTTGGCGGACTTCCGGTCTTCGTGTTCGGCACGCTTTTCTTCGCGGGTCTTTCGATTGCCGCGGTCTTCGAGTCGCACGTCTTCGCCACGGCGGCTGCCGCCGAGCAATTCAGCGCCGGCAGCCATGGTTGGCTCCCAGTCAAAGACCACCGAATCTTCTTCGGAACCAATGACGACAGCGTCGCCCGGCTTGGCTCCGGCCTTGAATAGCTTGTTTTCTACCCCCAGTTTGGCCAGTCGGTCAGCGAGGTAGCCGACGGCCTCATCGTTACGGAAGTCGGTCTGCATGATCCAGCGTTCTGGCTTTTCGCCAATAACGCGCCACAGAGGCTCAAGGTTTTGTTCCTCGCGGCGAATGTAGAACTCTTCCTTGTTGCTATAGCGCGGACGGATCACAGGCACCTCGACTACCGGTGCTTCAACGACCTGTTCGGCTCGCGCTTGTTCTACCAATTCAGCCATAGCGAAGGACAGTTCACGCAATCCGTTACGTGACAGGGCTGAGATCTCGAAGACGCGATATCCGCGCTGTTCGAGTTCAGGACGCACGAATTCGGCCATTTCCGCACCGTCTGGCATGTCGACCTTGTTCAGGGCGATCAGCTTGGGGCGTTCGATCAGCGGGACGATCGTCCCGTCGGTGCCTGCGAAGGTCGAGTCGGCTTCGTAGTTCGCCAGCTCGGCTTCGATGGTGTCCAGGTCGCTGATCGGATCGCGGTCGGACTCCAGCGATGCGCAGTCCAGCACGTGCACAATCGCGGCACAGCGCTCAACGTGGCGCAGGAACTCGTGGCCCAGGCCCTTGCCCTCGGAAGCGCCAGGAATCAGCCCTGGGACGTCGGCTACGGTGAAGCGGGTCTCGCCAGCCTGGACCACGCCGAGGTTCGGCACCAGGGTGGTGAAGGGGTAGTCCGCGATCTTCGGACGTGCCGCGGAGACCGCGGCGATCAGGGAGGACTTGCCAGCCGAGGGGTAGCCCACCAGCGCGATATCGGCCATGGACTTCAGCTCCAGGACGATGTCCTGGCTGGTTCCGGGAATACCCAGCAGCGCGAAGCCCGGGGCCTTGCGCTTGTCCGAGGAGATCGCCGCGTTGCCCAGGCCGCCCATGCCGCCGATGGCGGCAATGTATTCGTCGCCGGTGTTGACCAGGTCCCCCAGGATGTCCCCGTCCTTGGTCTTCACCACGGTGCCTGCGGGCACGCCGAGGATCAGGTCTTCGCCGTGCTTGCCTGGGTGCAGTCCGCCCTTTCCGGGTTCGCCGTTGCCGGCCTTGCGGTGCGGCAGGTGGTGGAAGTCCAGCAGCGTGGTGACCTGCGGGTCAACGCGCAAGATAATGTCGCCGCCCTTGCCACCGTTGCCGCCATCGGGTCCGCCAAGCGGCTTGAATTTCTCGCGCTTGATGGACACACAACCGTGGCCACCATTACCTGCGGTGACATGAAGGGTTACGCGATCAACGAATGCAGCCACGGGGCCATCTTCTCCTAGAACGGGGTTGCGAGAAGCTCTCGCAGAAAAAGTCTATCTACGCACACAAGGGGCGGACCGAATAACGGCCCACCCCTTCTGTACTAAAAAATTTGCCTGATGCCTGAATTAGGCAGCAGCAACAATGTTCACCACGCGGCGACCACGACGGGTGCCGAACTCGACTGCACCAGCAGCCAGGGCGAACAGGGTGTCATCCTTGCCACGGCCTACGCCGGCGCCTGGGTGGAAGTGGGTGCCACGCTGGCGAACGATGATTTCGCCTGCCTTGACTTCCTGACCACCAAAGCGCTTTACGCCTAGGTACTGTGCGTTGGAATCGCGACCGTTGCGAGTGGAACTCGCACCTTTCTTATGTGCCATGCCTTTTAGCCTCTTTCGCTACAAAAATGGATATTACGATCAGCCTGAATTAGGCGATCGAGGTGACCTTGACCTTGGTCAGAGCGGCACGGAAGCCCTGGCGCTTCTTGTAACCGGTCTTGTTCTTGTACTTCTGGATAACGATCTTCTCGCCGCGAAGGTTTTCTACAACCTCAGCGGTAACCGTGACCTTAGCCAGATCGGCAGCTGCGGAAGTTACCTTCTCGCCATCTACCAACAGCAAAGCAGGAAGCTCGATGGAGCTACCTGGGGCAGCCTGAAGACGGTCAACGGTGATGAGGTCTCCAACGGAAACCTTCTCCTGGTGGCCGCCTGCGCGGACAATTGCGTACACCACGTGGGTACTCACTTCTACTCGACGTTTATTGTCTTACCGGCGCAGATATCGACCCGAACACCCATAAATGAGTGCAATGAACGGGGATCTCATGCGCTTGTGCCTTGACGCCGAGCGGACGGAAAGTCCGTGATCTTGGCGTTTAGCACCGATCAACTAGATTACGCTAGTCCACGCCACTGGGGCAAATACAAACTGCCCCAGCGGGTGAAGCGTGATCAAGTTCATCTATTTCAGTTCGCGCACCGGAACGCCGACACCGAACATTACCGGTTGCCCGGCAGGCTCAGCTGGCTTTTCGTTGTGCGAACTGGAGGCATCCATTTGAACTACCGAACCGGTAGCAGCGGATACCTCTGCCACGAGAACCTCTGCGGTTGCGTCGCCCTGAGCCGAGGTGGCTCGACGACTGCGCCGCTTTGGCTTCGTGGAACTCTGTGGGGCCACCGCGCTAGCGGCAGCCGATGCTGCTGCAGGGGCCGTGGCCTCTGCAGCTGCTGGAGCGCTCGATGCAGGCATGGCCAGGCCGGTGAGTACCGGCTGGTCCTGCGCTGAGGCAGCTCCCGAGCCCTGTGGACGTGATGCCCGGCGGGAACGCTTGCGCGGCTGCTCAACCTGCTTCGGCTCATCCTCCACGGCAACAGCCGCTGGCTGCTCCGCTTCGATGTCCTGGCCAGCTTCCTCAGCCTTGGCGCCCTGCTGCTCGGCGTCTGCCTGTGAACGGTTGCGTCCACGGGAGCGCGAACGGCGGCGCGGCTTGCGGTTGCCCTCGCCACCCTCATCCTCGGTCTCGTCCTTGCCCGGCAGGGCAGCTTCGAGCGCTTCGAGGGTGACGGAGACGTCGGCGGCCACTGGCGTGCCGGTCTTCAGCACTGGAATCTGCTCGCCTTCGATGCTCACAGCGTTCTCAGCGTGTGGCTCCAAATGCGATGCGGCAGCAATACTTGCCAGCGCATTGCGGGTGGCTTCATCCTTCTCGCCCGTGGCGGCAGCCTCCTGCTTGGCAACCGGCTTGGCCTCGTCCTTCTCGCCACCGCGGCGGCGGCGGGAATTGCGAGATGGCTTCTCGTTGAACTTCTTGGCGTGCGGTTCACCGGCCGAATTGAAGGTGCGGCGGGATTCCACCGGCTCTTCGTGGGTGATCACACCGGCTCCAGCACAGTGCTCGCACTCTTCGCCGAAGACTTCCAGCAAACCGGTGCCCATGCGCTTGCGCGTCATCTGGACCAGGCCCAGCGACGTGACCTCGGCCACCTGGTGCTTGGTCCGGTCGCGGCCCAGGCACTCCACCAGTCGGCGCAGCACCAGATCGCGGTTGGACTCCAGGACCATGTCGATGAAGTCGATGACGATGATGCCGCCGATATCGCGCAGGCGCAGCTGGCGCACGACTTCCTCGGCCGCTTCCAAGTTGTTCTTGGTCACGGTCTCTTCGAGGTTGCCGCCCGAGCCGGTGAACTTGCCGGTGTTCACGTCGATGACCGTCATCGCTTCGGTGCGGTCGATCACCAGCGAACCACCTGATGGCAGGAAGACCTTGCGGTCCAGCGCCTTGGCGATCTGCTCGTCGACGCGGAAGTCGGCGAAGATGTCCTCGTCGGATTCCCACTTCTCCAGGCGCCCCATCAAGTCCGGCGCCACATACATGACATAGGCCTCAATGGTGTCCCAGGCATGCTCGCCGGAGACGATCAGCTTGGTGAAGTCCTCGTTGAAGACGTCGCGGACCACCTTGATGGTCAGGTCCGGCTCGGAGTACAGCAGTTCCGGAGCCAGGGTCTTGGTGGAGTTGGCCTGTTCTTCGATGCCTTCCCACTGCGCGCGCAGCCGGTTGATATCGTTGGTCAGCTCTTCCTCGGAGGCGCCTTCGGCGGCGGTGCGCACGATCACGCCTGCGTTTTCCGGAAGGTGGTCCTTCAGGATCTTCTTCAGGCGCTGGCGCTCTACGTCGGGCAGCTTGCGGGAGATGCCGGTCATCGAGCCGCCCGGCACGTAGACCAGGTAGCGGCCCGGCAGGGAGATCTGGCTGGTCAGGCGGGCACCCTTGTGTCCTACGGGGTCCTTGGTGACCTGCACGAGCACCGAGTCGCCAGCCTTCAGCGCATTCTCAATGCGGCGCGGCTGGCCTTCAAGGGCAGCCACGTCCCAGTTGACTTCGCCTGCGTACAACACGGCGTTGCGGCCGCGTCCGATATCCACGAAAGCAGCTTCCATGGAAGGCAGCACGTTCTGCACCTTGCCGACGTACACGTTGCCGATCAGCGAATCCTGCTGGGTCTTGGACACGAAGTGCTCGGCGAGCACCCCATCTTCCAGGACGCCAATCTGGATGCGGTCTTCGCGCTGGCGCACGATCATCTTGCGCTCCACGGATTCGCGGCGGGCCAAGAACTCTGCCTCGGTGATCACCTGGCGGCGGCGGCCGGTCTCGCGTGATTCGCGGCGGCGCTGGCGCTTGGCTTCCAGGCGGGTCGAACCGCGCACGGAGGCCACCTTGTCGCTGACCGAGCCATGGCTTTCGACGCTGCCGCGCGGTGCGCGAACGCGGGTCACGGTGTTGGGTGGATCGTCCTGCGAGCCGCCCTCAAGTTCCAGATCAACATCCCCGCGGCGGCGGCGACGGCGACGGCGCGAGGTCACGTCATCGCTCTCGGCTTCAGGAGTTTCCTTGCGCGCTGGTTCGTGCTTCTTGGCAACGACCTGCGCCAGAACCGCCTGAGCGGTTTCTGGAATGGCGAAAGGGTTCAAGATCATCGAGCTGCCGTGCTCGGCCAGCAGCTGGCCGGTGTGGTCTTCTACCACCTCTGGGGCGTCCTGCGGCTCAGTGGTCTCTTCTGCCACCGGGTTGGCGATTTCTTCGCTGGCCTGTTCGGTGCTCTCCTGCTTGGCAGCTGCCTGCTCGACTGCTTCGTCGCTGGCAGCATGGCGTGCCACCTGCGCACGGCGCTCTGCCTGGCGGCTGGCGCGCTGGGCTGAATCAGGGGTGGAAACCTGGGTGCGGCGAGTAGCTCGCCAACGGTATGGGCTTTCTTCAATGCCGGCTGCGGCATTGAGTTCAGCCAGGGTCATGGCGCGGCGCAGTGGCCGCGCAGGGGTGGTTGAAACGCTGGTACGACGGGCTCGCGTTGAACGATTGCCTCGCTTGCTACCTTGCGCCCCACCCTTTCGTTGATTTGCTGCGCTCATTTAAATTCGCGTACTCCTACTTTGTCCCGCTTTGGCATCCTCCACAGACGGCGCCTCGGCTGAAACTACAATCATCACGTGTCCCTTGGCCGACTGCTTTAAATCGGCCAGACACAAAAGCTCGCTATTTTCCGCAAGATTGCCACTGGCTCATATGACTGAGCCGGACGCAATTCCTGCGGATCAACGTGGCCTAAGAAAACCGGCTGCTTTCCTTTGCAGCCCTACGATCCGCGGTATTCCCTCGGGAGGCGCACATATTGGGCACTCAACCGAAGCGATGCATCGCCTGGCGATCTGTTGTTTCAAAAGTCTGTCGTCGGGTTGAAAGCAGACTGTGGATCCGCGAGCAACCATTTCCATTCTCTCATATTTAGTTCATGCCTTGTTCATTGCTTCTCATCCGTTGCACAGAATTGCTTCCTAAGATGAAAACGCTCGAAGCGGAATCTCCCGCTTTCCTACAAATTTATGGAATAGTCGAAACATGGTTTCATCACTAGAAAAGAGCCCCAACCCGGGCGTGTTGCCATGGTGGGCAAAGGATCGCGGTTTCGGGCTGGTTCTCATCGCCACAGGTTTCATTTCGTGGCTCGCAGCCGGAACTCTCGTTTTGGAACGCATCGAGCTCTACAAGAACCCTGACTACGTCACCAGCTGCGATATCAATCCATGGATCTCTTGCGGCACCGTGATGAGGTCGGAGCAGGCTGGAATCTTCGGATTCCCCAACCCGTTCTTCGGCATCGTCTGCTTCGCGATCGTCATCACCATCGGCGTGGTGCTGCTTGCTGGCGCGAGCAAGCTGCAGCGCTGGTTCTGGATCTGCTTCCAGATTGGTGTTACCGCCGCCATGGGCCTGGTCATCTGGTTCTGGTCGCAGGCCCTCTACGAGATCAACGCGCTGTGCCCCTACTGCATGGTCGTGTGGGCCATGACCATACCGCTCTTTGTCTTCACTACGGCCCGCAATGTGGTCACGGGCGAGATCCCCGCTGGCGCAGCGGTGAAAAAGTTCTTCACCGAGTGGAGCTGGATTGCCACTGCCATCTTGTGGCTCTTGGTTGCAGCTACAGTGGTGCTGCGCTTCCCGAACGCATTTTTCGGCTAAGCCCCGCTATCGATTGCCGGTTCGTTGCCTTGGGAACGAACCGGCTTTTCTTTTGCCTGCAGCCAGCGGATAGCTGTGACAGCGCGTTTGATTTCCAGTGATTTGGCTGCGCGCGTCGCGATTTTGCCGTCCTTGCCCAGCTAAGGCCGCTAGATTGGGAACATGGCAAGTGACAAATGGAACACAGAAAATGCCCAAAACTACGGGATCGATCTTCTGATCTCGGAACAACTGCGCCTGCGCGAACTCCAGGAAGATGATCTGCCTTTCCTCACGCAATGGTGGAACAGCCCGGAATTCATGGCACTGCAGGGAAGCCTGGTGCTCCCCCATCCGGTCAACGAAGCGGCAGCCCTCTTCAAGTCCCGAAGCCTGAATCGTGGCACCACCGACGGTGTTGGCCTATCGATCACCCTGCCCGACGACACGTTGATCGGGCACACCGCGCTATATGACTACAACGCGCCTGCCCGGTCCGCGGAACTCATGATCATGATTGGCGGATCAAATGTCGGACAGGGCTACGGAACCCTGGCCGCCAAGATGATCATTGACTACGGCTTCCGTGAAATGGGATTGAACCGTATTGGATTGACCGTCTGGGCCTACAACGAAAGGGCGCTGCGCACGTTCATCCGTTCCGGTTTCCGGGAAGAAGGGCGCATTCGGCAGGCGGGCTTCCATGACGGATCGTTCCACGACAAGATCATCATGGGGCTGCTCGCCGAGGAATATTTCAGAAAGTAGCGCCTAGCTCACGCCGTTCGGGCGTGCTGGCCGTCCGCGATCGCGGGCGGCCACTTCTTTTTGGCACGGCTGGGGAACCTCGGCACTGGAAGCCGATATTCAGCCTTGAGCTGGATTAAATCATCCTTTCGGTGTTGCCTGCGCAGCAGCCGAACTAGCTAGCCTAGTCTTAGAACTAATTATTACTAGCGACAAGGAGTAACCATGGCCCTTTTCCGCAAGGGTAAATCCCAAGCGCCGAAGAAACAGCACGCACCGGAAGCCATTCCAGCTTCGGCAACGGGCTCCACGCTGGCCGGCACGGATGCAAAACCTGACTTCACGGTCAGCGGGCTGTGGACTGATCTTCTCGGCCGGCTGGGGATCCGCAGCGCCCAGCTGCTCGTTGTCGGCGCATTGGGCGCCTTCCTCGTCATCGGAATGCTGCGCTTGACGATGATCGTCATCCCCACCCTGCTTGCCGTGATCATCTCCTGTGCCTTGTGGCCACTGGTAGTGAAACTGCGCAAGGTTTTCTCGCCGATGCTCTCGGCCTGGATCGTATTCCTCGGTTCATTGCTGGTTCTCGGTGGAATCGGCACCGGATTGGTCTTCTCCGTTATTAACGAGTGGCCAAAACTCGTTGACAAAGCCGTCCAGGGTTTCAATCAGCTCAACGACATGGTCCAGGACCTGATGGGCAATTTGCCGATCGCGATTGACCAAGCGCAGATCGACAGCGTTGTTGACACGGTCACCGGCTTCTTGACCAGCTCGCAGTTCGGAACTGGTGCGCTGAACACCCTTAGCGCAGCCGGCAGCTTCCTCACTGGCCTGGTACTGCTGCTGGTCATCCTGTTCTTCTTCTTGAAGGACGGCGACAAGATTTGGGCCTTTGCCGTTTCATGGACTCCTGAGCATTACCGCCACAAGTGGATCCTCTCAGGAGACCGGGCCCTGCGCACCTTTGGCGGGTACATTCGCGGCACCGCTACCGTTGCTGCCGTAGACGCCATTGGCATCACGGCGACCCTGCTGATCGTCCGCGTGCCGCTGGCGATTCCGTTGGGCATTATCGTGTTCCTCGGTTCGTTCGTGCCCATGGTTGGAGCCACGGTCGCCGGTGTTCTTGCGACCTTGATTGCCCTGGTAACCAACGGGCCCATCGTTGCCTTGATTGTCTTGGCGTCCGTGATTCTGGTGAACCAGCTTGAAGGAAACTTCCTGCAGCCGGTCGTCATGGCCAGCGCCCTGAACCTGCACGCATTGGTGGTCTTGATGGCCTTGACCGCAGGCACTGTCCTGGCCGGCATCGTTGGCGCCGTGCTTTCGGTTCCGCTGGTTGCCGCATCGTGGGCAGTGATCAAGGTCTGGACGGGTCGGGAAAGAAATGATCCGGTCCCTGATGCCAGTGCCGAGATCAAGTCGGAAGTTGAATCCGACCAAGACGAGAAGGCCCTCGAAAAGCTCGAGGCTGGCCAGGACAGCACTTCTGGGGAAGGCAAAGGCTAGCCGCGGCCCTCGATAGCTTGAATAATATGGTGCTCCACAGATTCACAGCAGACACCCGGCTTGTTTCTGTGGAGCAAATTCTTTAAAACGCCAGATGCTATTGCTAGCATGATTTCGAAACGGGCTGATCCAGCGTGATATGCGGCTGATCGGCTTTCGGGCCATTCGCTGTCACAGCTTGAAATCAGCTGGATGGCGTTGTCACGGAAGTGCCCAGTGTGTTTAATGTGACTGAAGTGAAAACGGTTGACCGGCAGCACCCGGTCTTCCGCCGGGAGGAACTCTCACCCCGGACCCATAGCACCGCAAAATAGCGGCCGATACGCTACAAGCCTGGAAGGACTGAGAATGTTGAGTTTCAGCAACGAGAACATGGACGATGATTTGTCGCACCTGGTCGACGCAACGGCAGGGCATCATCAGGTCGTCAGGATCGGCTCGGTCGAAGACCTCGGACGAAATTCGGTTCATGATCCTCAAACTTCCTACCCGCTTGTGGACCGCGCGGCCCAGGCTCCTGGGCCAGATGCCGAAAGCCTGGATGACTGGTACTGAAACCGGCATTAACGCAAAAAAGAACCCCGACAGTTTTAAACTGTCGGGGTTCTTCGGCTTTTGGCTTACTTGCCGAACCAGATCGCAATCTCTCGCTCTGCGGACTCAGCCGAGTCTGAACCATGCACCAGGTTCTGCTGCACCTTCAGGCCCCAGTCGCGGCCGAAGTCGCCACGGATGGTGCCTGGAGCTGCGGTGGTTGGATCGGTCGTGCCAGCCAGCGAGCGGAAGCCCGGGATAACGCCCTGGCCTTCTGCAACGATGGCGACAACCGGGCCGGAGAGCATGAACTCGACCAGCGGCTCGTAGAATGGCTTGCCCTCGTGCTCGGCGTAGTGCTCGGCCAGGAGCTCACGAGTTGCTTCCAGCTGCTGCAGCTTGGCAATGGTGTAGCCCTTGGCTTCAATGCGGGCGAGAATCTGGCCGGTCAGGGCGCGCTTGACGCCATCTGGCTTGACCAGGATCAGGGTACGTTCAGTCATTTGACTACCTCTTCGTATCGTTGATGTATTTCTAGGTTTTCAGGCTTGTTCGGGATGGGCTTGTTCCCAGGCTTCCTGGGCTGCGGCACGGCGCTTATTTTCCACGTCGATTTCTTCGCCCTTGTACAAGGCGTACCACCAGCACAGCGCAAAGGCGGCGGACAGGTAGAACATGTCCACGAGAATGAATCCCGTGAGGAAGAAGACCGCCTGCAGAATCCAGCCGATGATGTAGCCGATTTTCTTGCCGAGCAAGGCGCAGTTCAGGATGCACAACAGTGCAACCACAGCGCCGAGGGCGAGGACGACCACCGGCTCTCCCCCGCGCTTCAGCCCAAAGGCAGCAAGCGTGACGAATACTGCCAGGAGCGCCTCGCAGACCAGGACGGTTGACGCGAACATCATCTTGGTCGACCGCAGCTTCTTTTTCATGCCCGGACGCCACTCGCGCTGGGCACGGGTGAGTTTGGCCATTAGGAGTCGCCTTTCTTGAGCAGCAGGGAAATCTCGCCCACCAGTGTAATCGAACCGGTGACCAGCACGCCCCCACCGAGGTCCTCGCCAGCTTCGGCTCGGCCCACCGACCACTCCACCGCGTCTTCCAGATCCTCGGTCACGTGGATATCTTCTTCAGGCCATCCGGCATTCATGGCCAGATTGGCCAATTCGCCGGCAGGGATAGCTCGCGGCGACGAGGACTGGGTGATGCACAGATCTTCGACCATATCGCCGTACGCCTCGCGCATGGTGTAGAGCATTGCTTCTGCGTCCTTCTCCGCCAGGATGCCAACCATCAGAACCAGCCGGGTAAAGCCGAAGGATTCCTTGATGGCTTCCGCGGAGACGCGAATGCCTTCCGGGTTGTGGCCGGCGTCAACCAGAATGCTCGGCGCGCTGCGCACCAGTTCCAGCCGGCCCGGGCTGGAAGCCACAGCGAAGCCCTGGCGCACCAATTCAAGGTTCAGCTCGCGCTGCCCGCCGCCCAGGAAGGCCTCCACCGCAGCCAGGGCGACGGTGGCGTTCTGCGCCTGGTGGGCACCGAAGAGCGGCAGGAAAATATCTTCATAGCGTGCGGCCTGGCCCTGAATCGAAAGCAGCTGTCCGCCAACTCCGGACTTCCGATCCAAGAGCTTGAAGTCCAAGGTGTCGAACGCGGCCGGCACTTCCAGCTCGCGGGCGCGGGCCAGCAAGACATCGGCTGCATCCGTGGGCTGCACCGAGGAAACCAGGTATCCGCCGGGCTTGAGAATGCCCACCTTTTCCTCGGCAATCAGCTCAGTAGTATCGCCCAGCAGGTCCGTGTGGTCCAGGGAGATCGGAGTGAACACCGAGACATCTGCATCCGCCACATTGGTGGCGTCGGTGATGCCGCCCAGGCCGACTTCGAGCACCACAACATCGACCGGGACTTCGGCGAAAATCGCGAAGGCCAAAATGGTGACGGCTTCGAAGTAGGTCAGCTTGTTTTCGCCGCGCTCCACGAGCTCGGCGTCAACAATCTCCAAGAACGGGCTGATCTCGTCCCAAACGCGCACGAACGTTTCATCGTCCACTGGTTCGCCATCGATGGCGATGCGCTCGGTGACCGAGACCAGGTGCGGCGAGGAGTAGCGGCCGGTGCGCAGGTCATGGGCGATGAGCAGCGACTCGATCATCCGGGCGGTCGAGGTCTTGCCGTTGGTGCCGGTGATGTGGATGACCGGGCAGGCCTTGTTCGGCTCGCCAAGGATCTCCATCGCGCGGAACATCGGATCCATGCGCGGTTCCATCTTGTTTTCCGGCGCGCGGGCCAGCAGCTGCCCGTAGACGCGGTCCAGTTCGCTCACTAGTTGACCTCAACTTTGTCGGAATCCAGCTTGGATACGGTGATCTGCTCGTCGGCGGCGGCATCATCGGCCACCAGTTCCAGCTGGGCGGTCAGCGTTTCGCCGGCCACCAGCTCGCGGTTGGCTTCCAGCGCCGCGATGGTCGCGGCGTTGGCGGTGATCACGGTGCGGATGCGATCGGAAACCTGCAGGTCGGCGTCCTTGCGGGCCGACTGGATGGCGCGGATCATGTCGCGGGCGGTGCCTTCGGCGGCCAGCGCTTCGGTCACCTCGGTGTCCAGCACCAGGAAGCCGCCGTCGATGACCGCCGCGGCGATCTCGCCGGCCGCGTCCACCACGGTGTCCAGGATGTATTCGCCCTCAGCCAATTCCAGGCCGCCGGCGGTGACCACGCCATTGGCTACCGACCAGTCCCCGGACTTGGCGCCCTTGATGGCCTGCTGCACGTTCTTGCCCAATCGGGGGCCTGCAGCGCGGGCATTGACCACCAGCTGCTGGCTGATGCCGTAGCTGGCGGCGTCCACGCCTTCGGCGTCGATCAGGGTCACGGCCTTCAGGTTCAGCTCGTCCTTGATGATCGAGGCGTAGGTGCCTTCCAGCCGGGCCGCATCGTTCAGGACGATCTTCAGTTCTGCCAGTGGCAGGCGCACGCGCAGGTTCTTGGCCTTGCGCAGCGAGGAGCCGACCGAGCAGATCTTGCGGGTGGTTTCCATGGTTTCCAGCAAGGAAGCATCGGTTGGGAACTCGTTGGCATCTGGCCAGTCGGTCAGGTGCACCGAGCGCTGGCCGGTGAGCCCGCGGAAGATCTCCTCGCTGGCCAGCGGCAGCAGCGAAGCGGTGACCTTCACCAGGGTTTCCAGCGCGGTGTACAGGGTGTCGAAGGCCTGGGTGTCTTCGTCGAAGAAGCGCTGGCGGGAACGGCGCACGTACCAGTTGGTCAGCGTGTCCATGTATTGGCGCACAGCTTCGGTCGCGTCGGAAACCTCGTAGGAATCCAGGGCAACGGTGACTTCGCGCACCAGCTGGCCGGTGGCTGCCAGCATGTACTTATCCAGCGGATCGGTGGAGCTGGTGGAGCGCTTGGCCTCGTAGCCGGCCCCGTTGTTCGCGGAGTTGGTGTAGAGGTTGAAGAAGTGCCAGACGTTCCACAGCGGCAGCAGCACCTGGCGCACGCCGTCGCGGATGCCCTGCTCGGTGACCACCAGGTTGCCGCCGCGCAGGATCGGGCTGGCCATCAGGAACCAGCGCATGGCGTCGGAGCCGTCGCGGTCCAGGACCTCGGTGACGTCCGGGTAGTTGCGCAGCGACTTGGACATCTTCTGGCCATCCGAGCCGAGCACGATGCCGTGGGAGATCACGTTGGTGTAGGCCGGGCGGTCGAAGAGCGCGGTGGAGAGCACGTGCATGGTGTAGAACCAGCCACGGGTCTGGCCGATGTACTCCACGATGAAGTCAGCCGGGTGGTGTCCCCCATCGAACCAGTCCTGGTTGTCGAATGGGTAGTGCACCTGGGCGTAGGGCATCGAGCCGGAGTCGAACCAGACATCGAGCACGTCTTCCACGCGCACCAGGGTGCCGCCTTCGGCGCAGCCCTCATGGGCGAGTGTCAGCTCGTCGATGAACGGGCGGTGCAGATCCGGCTGCCCCTCATGGTTGACCGGCAGGCGTCCGAAGAAGTTCTTGATCTCTTCAAGCGAGCCGAAGACTTCGCGGTGGGTGCACTCGGCGCCGGTGCATTCCCAGACCGGGATCGGCGAGCCCCAGTAGCGGTTGCGCGAGATGGACCAGTCGCGGGCGTTTTCCAGCCACTTGCCGAACTGGCCGTGCTTCACGTTGCCCGGGATCCAGTTGATCTGCTCGTTCAGCTCGACCATGCGGTCCTTGAACTTGGAGACCTCGACGTACCACGAGGAGATCGCGCGGTAGATCAGCGGGGTGCGGCAGCGCCAGCAGTGCGGGTAGGAGTGCTCGTAGGAGGCCTGCTTGATGAGCTTGGCCTCGTCCTTGAGCACAGTGGTGATGGTCTTGTTGGCATCGAAGACCTGCACGCCGACGATCTCGGCC